>WNGA01002288.1_pt1 | contig 138824 bp, 116 predicted proteins | sample 5400061 | NCBI WGS metagenome assembly WNGA01 (sample SAMN13153366, study PRJNA577476) | soil metagenome | isolation source: 100 cm soil or saprolite under grassland replicate 2 | place: USA:California | collected 2016-06-15 | reverse complement strand
GGAGACGGCGTCGTCGGTGATGGAGATCTACCTCGCGACGCAGAACCAGCGCCTCAACGAGGTGATGAAGGTGCTCACGGTGATCGCGACGCTCTTCATCCCGCTGACCTTCATCGCCAGTATCTACGGCATGAACTTCGCGCGCATGCCGGAGCTCGGATGGCGCTACGGCTACCCGGGGGCGCTTGGGCTCATGGGCGCCGTCGCGGCCGGACTCATCTACTACTTCAAGCGCCGCGGCTGGTGGTAGCCAGGGCGACGAAAAGGGCTTCCTCGCCGCCTGGCATCCGGACCCTATTGATCGTCCTGGCGCGAGGGATAGGAAGGCGGAGACGGGGGTGCGCATCGTCGTGATGGGGGCGGGAGGCACCGGCGGCTACTTCGGGGCCAAGCTCGCCCGCGCGGGAGAGGACGTGACCTTCGTGGCCCGCGAAGCCCATCTGGCCGCCATCCGCGAGCATGGGCTCTGCGTGCGCTCCGCTATCGAGGGCGAGTGGGTGGTGCGGTCTCCGGCGGTCGAGCGGGTGGACGGGCTGCCGCCGGCCGAGATGGTCCTCTTCTGCGTCAAGTCGTTCGATACCGAGAGCGCGGCGGAGACCATCCGCCCCGCGGTCGGGCCTCACACCGGCGTCCTCTCGATCCAGAACGGCGTGGACAACGAGGACAAGCTGGCGCGGATTTTGGGGCCCGGGCATGTCATGGGCGGAGTCGCCCAGGTCTTCGCCACCATCGAGGCGCCCGGCGTGATCAGCCACGCGCTGCTCGGCCGGATCATCTTCGGCGAGATGCACGGCGAGGAGACCGAGCGCGCGCGGGCGTTTCTCGCCGCGTGCGCGCGCGCCGCCATCCCCGCGGAGATCTCGCCCGGCATGGTGCGCACCCTCTGGGAGAAGTACGTGTTTCTCGCGGCTCACGCCGGCATGACGGCGCTCACGCGCTTGCCGGCCGGCGTGCTTCGGCAGGTCCCGGAGACGCGGCGGATGTACCGGCTCTTGCTCGAGGAGATGGCGGCGCTCGGCCGTGCCGCGGGGGCGGGGCTGGACGAGGGCATCGTCGACACCTGCCTACAGACGCTCGACGCGGTCGGATCCAACGCCTACACGTCCCTGTATCACGACCTCGCCCACGGCAAGCGGCTCGAGCTGCAGGCGCTCCACGGGCATGCGGTCCGGCTCGGCGAGCGCTACGGCGTCCCGACGCCCATGCTGTTCGCGGTGTATGCGGCCCTCCGTCCGTATCTGGACGGCGCGCCGTGCCTCTCCGCCTGAGTCAGCCCGTCCGGCTCTCGCGTCCTGATCTATACTGAGTCGGTGTCACCGTCTCGCCGGCTCCTTGGGTATCTCGATCGCTACCGGCGGCGCTACGCGGCGGGGATGGTATGTCTTCTGCTGGCGGCCGCGTTCTCCCTGAGCATCCCGTGGACGGTGAAGAGCGCCGTGGACGCCCTCGGGCGGCACGGCCGCGACGCCGTGCTGGGGCCCTACGTCCTCATCATCCTGCTCCTGGCCGCGGGGCACGGGCTCGCCCGGCTCGGCTCGCGTTTCACCATCCTGGGCGCGGGGCAGTGGGTGGAGCACGACGTCCGAGCCGACCTGTACGCGCACCTTCAGACGCTCCCGCCGGCGTTCTACCACCGCCATCGCACCGGCGATCTCATGTCCCGCGCCTCCAACGACATCGCCGCCCTCCGGGCATTCGCGGGCTTCGGGAGCGTGATGCTGGTGGGGACGTCGCTCACCTTCCTCGGCACGATCGGCGCCATGTGGCTCATCGATCCGTGGCTCACGCTCTACGCCATGACGCCCTTCCCGTTCCTGATCCTCATCGCGAAGCGCTTCAACCAGGACGTGGATGCGCGCTCGACGGCGGTCCAGGAGCAGCTCGGCGTCCTCTCCGCCAAGGTGCAGGAGAACTTGGCGGGAATGCCGGTGGTGCGCGCCTATACCATGGAAGACCGGGAAATCGCCGAGTTCGAGCAGCTGAACCGGGAATACCTCTCGCGCAGCGTCGGGCTCGCGCGGACCCAGGCCGTCTCGTCGCCGCTCATGGGACTGATCTCGGGGCTCGGCGCCCTGATCATCCTCTGGCTGGGCGGCAAGGCCGTGGTGGACGGCCGCATCACCCTTGGCGCCTTCGTGGCCTTCAACGGCTATCTCGCCCATCTGGCCTGGCCGACCATCGCTCTCGGCTGGACGCTGGCCAATGTCAGGCGCGGCCTCGCCTCGATGCAGCGTGTTGCGGAGATCCTCGACACGCGGCCGACTGCGGAGAGCCGCACCGCGATGCCCGCCTCCGACCGGACGGAGGCTCCGTCCTCTCGTGCCGAGCCGCGCGTGCTGCCCGTCGGCGGCATCGAGTTCAGCGGCTTGACGTTCTCCTACGAGGGGCGGGGCGCGGCGCTTTCCCGGGTGAGCTTCCGCGTGCCGGAGCGCACCATGGTCGCCGTGGTCGGCCCGACGGGGAGCGGGAAATCCACGCTGGGCGCCCTCCTGTGCCGCCTCTTCGAGCCGCCGCGCGGTGCCGTATTGCTCGGCGGGGTCGACGTGCGCGACCTGCCACTGGAATTGCTGCGGCGCTCGGTGGGCTATGTGCCACAGGAGGCGTTCCTGTTCTCCCGCTCGCTGCGCGACAACGTGCGGCTGGCCGACGACGGGGCTGACGACGAGCGCCTCCGCGCGGCCGCGGAGGCCGCCGGCCTCGTAGAGGACGTCCAGGGTTTCTCCGGAGGCTGGGACACGGTGGTGGGAGAACGCGGGCTGACTCTCTCGGGCGGGCAGCGCCAGCGGGTGGCGCTCGCCCGCGCCCTGGTGGGCAATCCGCCGTACCTCGTGCTCGACGATGTGCTGGCCTCCGTCGACGCCGGGAAGGAGTGGGAGATCCTGCGCTCGCTGAGGGGCGCGGTGAGCGGGCGCACGACGCTCCTGATGACCCATCGCCTGCGGGCGGCCCAGGAGGCGGACTGGGTGGTGGTGCTGGACGAGGGGCGGGTGGTGGAGGAGGGGCGGCATGCCGAGCTGCTGGCGTCGGCGGGCCTGTACGCGCGGCTCTGGCGCGTCCAGCAGCTGGAAGACGAGCTGGCGCGAGCATGAGCGCGCACGAGCACGACGACGAAATCCTGGGCAAGGCCTACGATGCGCGGCTGATGGCGCGCGTGTGGCGCTTCACGCGGCCCCATGGCAGGCTCGTCGTCCTGTCGCTGATCGTGTTCCCGCTCGTGGCGCTGCTGGAGCTGCTCCAGCCCTATCTGGTCAAGATGGCCATCGACGACCACATCCTCCGCAGCGACTGGGCGGGGCTCGGCCGGATCGCCGCGCTCTTTCTAGCGGTGCTGGTGGCTCTCTACGCTCTCCTGGTGGCCCAGGCCTATCTGACGCAGCTCACCGGTCAGCGCGTGATGTACGACCTGCGCAACGCGCTGTTCGCACATCTGCAGCGGCTGGACGCGGCCTTCTTCGACAGGAACCCGGTCGGCCGGCTCATGACGCGAGTCCTCAACGACGTGGAGGCGATCAACGAGCTGTTCACGAGCGGTGTGGTGTCCGTCCTCGGCGACGTGCTCACGCTCACCGGCGTGGTGATCATCATGCTCGGGATGAACTGGAAGCTCGCCCTCGTGACCTTCGCTCTCGTGCCGCTCCTGGTGCTCGCGGCCGGCTACTTCCGGCTCCGTGCCCGCGACAGCTACCGCGTGGTCCGCACCCGGCTGGCGCGCCTCAACGCGTTCCTGCAGGAGTCCCTCCAGGGCATGAGCGTCATCCAGCTCTTCGCCCGCGAGGCCAAGGAGCGGGGGCTCTTCGCGGGGTTCAACGCCGACCTGCGCCGCACCCAGTTCCGCTCGACCTTCTACGACGCCTCGCTCTACGCGACGGTCGAGGCCATCGGCTCGGCGGCCGTCGCCCTCCTGCTCTGGTACGGAGGCGGTGAAGTGGCGCGGGGCGCGCTCACCTTCGGCGGTCTCGTCGCCTTCCTCGAGTATACGAACCGCTTCTTCCTGCCCATTCGCGACCTCGGGGCCAAGTACGCGGTGATGCAGGCGGCCATGGTGTCCTCTGAGCGCATCTTCGGGCTGCTCGACACCGAGCCCGCCATCCGCGCCGGCGTGAGGGCCATGCCTCTTCGAGCGGCCGCCCTCGCGGCCACGGACCCGGACACCCCGGCTGTGGAATTCAACCACGTCTGGTTCGCCTACGAGGACGAAGACTGGGTCCTCCGCGACTGCTCCTTCAGCGTGCGGCGCGGTGAGCAGGCGGCCCTCGTCGGCCCGACGGGGGAGGGCAAGACGACCATCGCGCGCTTGATGATCCGCGCCTATGAAGCCAGGCGCGGGCAGGTGCTGGTCGAGGGCCGGGACGTGAGGGACTGGGAGGTGCGGGAGCTTCGCCGTCATGTGGGGCTCATCCCCCAGGAGGTCTTCCTGTTCAGCGGAACCGTGGAGGCGAACCTGAGGCTGGGGAACGATGGCGCGGTGACAGCGGCGGAGGTGCAGAGCGCGGTGGCCGCGGCCAATGCGGCGCGGCTCGTCGAGGCGCTACCGCGCGGGCTCGCCGAGGAAATCCTGGAGCGCGGCGCCAATCTCTCCCAGGGCCAGCGGCAACTCCTGGCCATCGCGCGCGCGCTCATTTATAATCCTCGCGTCCTGGCGCTCGACGAAGCGACCTCGAGCGTCGATCCGGAGTCCGAGGCGTTGATCCGGGAAGGCCTGGCCCGGCTCCTCGAGGGCAGGACGAGCGTGATCATCGCTCACCGCTTCTCGACCATCCAGCGGGCGGACCGGATCCTCGTGTTCCACAAGGGCAAGCTGCGGGAGTCGGGCCGGCACGCCGACCTTCTGGCAGCGGGAGGCCTCTACTCCCGGCTTTACGAGCTGCAGTTCGGTCTCCCCCGCTCGTGACCCGGTTTCACCGCGCCGTCTACAAGCTGGTCGGGGAGATTCCGCGGGGCCGGGTGGCGACCTACGGCCAGATCGCGGCGATCCTCGGATGGCCGAGAGCGGCGCGCGCGGTGGGATACGCCATGCGGCACTGCCCGCCGGGAGTGCCGTGGCATCGGGTGGTGAATGCGAGCGGCGGGATCAGCCTGCGCGCCAATGTAGGCGGCATGCTGACTCAGCGGCTCCTGCTGGAGCAGGAGGGGCTGCGTGTTCGAAGAGGGCGGATTGGCCTCGAGCGGTACCGCTGGCGGGGGCCGCGGCGCTCCCGCAGGCTCAATGTGGCGGCGTTGGCTCAACTTTGATCGGAGGGGGCCTCGACGGCCGGCTCCGAAGCTTCCCCCCAGGCTGCAGGGCGAGGCGCAGGGCGCGGTAGAGGCTGGGGCCCCGTCGACCTCGGCGAGCAGTCCGGGAACTCACGCCGGCGGAGCCGGCGCTCGAACGGAACTTGGTCCGGCACGCGTCTTAGAGTGGAGGATCCCATGCGGCTCGGCTTGAACATCGGCTACTCGGGCTCGGCCCTCGGGATCGATCTCGGGCTCATCCAGGAGGCGGACCGCCTCGGCTTTCACTCGGTGTGGTCCGCCGAGGCGTACGGCTCGGACGCCGTCTCGACCATCGCCTGGGTGGCCGCTCGGACCGCGCGCATCGGCGTGGGAACCGCGATCATGCAGATCCCCGCCCGCCCGCCCACGCTGGCGGCGACCACGGCGCTCACGCTCGACCAGCTCTCGGGAGGCCGCTTCCTCTTGGGGCTCGGCGTCTCGGGACCGCAGGTCGTCGAGGGGTGGCATGGCGTGGCCTTCGGCAAGCCGCTGGTCAGGACGCGGGAGTACGTGGAGATCGTGCGGGCGGTGTGGCGGCGGGAGAAGCCGCTGGAGTTCAAGGGGACCTATTACCAGATACCGTACACCGGCCCGGACGCCACTGGGCTGGGCAAGCCGCTCAAGTCCATTCTCCATGCCGGCCGGGAGATTCCCATCTATCTGGCCGCCATCGGGCCCAGGAACGTGGCGCTCGCCGCCGAGATCGCCGAGGGCTGGCTCCCGGTCTTCTTCTCGCCCGACCGGATGTCCCTGTTCGAGGAGTCGCTCGAAGCGGGCTTCCGTGCTGCCGGCGGAGGGAAGTCCGCGGCGCGGTTCGACATTGCGCCCACCGTACCGGTGGTGCTGGGCCCGGATGCCGACCGCTGCCGCGACGCGGTGAAGCCGCGGCTGGCGCTCTACGTGGGCGGCATGGGGGCGCGGGGCAAGAACTTCTACAACGAGCTCGTCCGCCGCTACGGCTACGAGGACGCCGCCCTGCGTATCCAGGACCTCTATCTGTCCGGGAAGAAGGAGGAGGCCGCGGCGGCGGTTCCCGACACTCTGGTGGACGAGGTGGCCCTGTGCGGACCGAAGGAGCGGATCAAGGAGAGGCTGTCGCGGTGGACGGCGTCCGGGGTAACCACCATGATCTGTGGCGTGAGCCAGTTGGAGGCGGTGCGGACGATGGCCGAGCTGGTGCTCTGATCGGCGACGGGATCGTCCAAACGGGGGTGGACGTCCCCGACCGTCGGGCGCGCAGGCGCCCCGACGGCGACGGGATCGTCCAAACGGGGGTGGACGTCCCCGACCGTCGGGCGCGCAGGCGCCCCGACGGCGAATCTAAAAGGATGCGGAAAAACTCGCAGGCTGCTCAAACAGGTCCAGATGCAAGGCGGCGCTTACCGCCGACGCTTGGGTGTTCCGCTCCGAGCGCGGGCTTCGCCCGCGCCCCGAAAGGGGGAGGATTCGGAGGGGGCCGTCGAGGCCCCCTCCGAGAGAACGCAGCAGATGGGCCTTTTTCAGCAGCCTGCTAGAGGAGGCTCGCGATGAAGCTCAAGGACAAGGTCGCATTGGTGACGGGAGCGGGCTCGGGGATCGGGCAGGCCACGGCATTACTGTTCGCCCGGGAAGGTGCGAAGGTCGCGGTGGTGGACCTCCGGGAGGATGCGGCCAAGAGCACGGCCGAGCAGATCGAGCGAGCGGGCGGCCAGGCCCTCGCCATCAAGGCCGACGTCTCGAAGGCCGCCGATACCCAGACGGCGGTGAACCAGACGGTGGCGCGCTGGGGGCGGCTGGACGTCTTCCATGCAAACGCGGGCGTGCCTCAACGGCCCACCAACATAGAGGAGGTCGACGAGGCCACGTTCGACCAGATCATGGCCGTCAATGTAAAAGGCGTCTTCCTCGGCGCGAAGTATGCGGCGCCCGTGTTCAAGAGGCAGCGGAGCGGCGTGTTCCTCATCACGGGCTCGACCTCCGGGATCAGGCCACGTCAGGGCGTGCAATGCTATTCGGCCTCCAAGGGGGCCGTACACACGCTGGCCAAGAGCCTGGCGCTGGAGTTGGCGCCGTTCGGCGTGCGGGTGGTGGCGATCGCGCCCGTGGCCACCGAGACGCCCATGCTCGCGGCCTTCATGGGCAAGAAGGAGGTGGACGAGGAGGGCATGACCCGCTATCGCGGCACCGTCCCGCTCGGGCGGCTCAACCGGCCGGAGGACCTTGCCCGGGCGGCGCTCTTCCTCGCTTCCGACGACGCGGCCATGATCACTGGGAGCACGGTCGAGGTGGACGGTGGGCGATGCATCTAGTGTTCTGTCCCAGAAGCTTGTGGACACGGCGCCGGGCGGAGCGGGGGGCCCCTCCGCGGAACATGCTGAGTCGCAACCCGCACCGGGCACTCGGAAGGAGCGACGAGAGTGAGGCTACGGCCTGCGGCAACGCGCAGAAGCCACGGTTCCGCGGAGGGGCCCCCCGCTCCGCCCGGCGCCGCGAGTCAACGGATTTCTGGGACACCACTCTAAAGGCCGCCGGATCGGACGGCGACGAGGGCTGGGGAGCATGAAGGTCATCCCGCTCGCGGCGGACTCTCTCGGCGTGCGCTCCATGGCCACCTACGTCGAGTGCGGCCAGACGCGGATCCTCATCGATCCCGGCGCGTCGCTCGGGGAAAGCCGGTTCAACCTGCCCCCCGCGGACGAGGAGTGGGACGCCCTCAAGCGCGCCAACGACCGGATCAGCGCCTACGCCACGCGGGCCGCCGTGGTCTTCGTCAGCCATTACCACGAGGATCACTTCCGCTACGACCCGGCGATCTACCAGGACAAGAGCGTCTGGGCCAAGGATCCCAAGCGCATGGTCGGCCCGCGGCAGGCTGGACGCGCGACTCTGCTGTGGAAGGCGCTCCGCGGGCGCTGCCCGCTGGACCCGGCCGAAGGGCGGCGGCTCGAGACGCCCGACGCCGTGCTCACGGCGTCGCCGCCCTTGAGCCACGGCGCGGATGGAACGGGGCTGGGCTATGTGGTTGCTCTGACCATCACCGATCGCCGGGAGGGCACGCGCTTCGTCCACGCCTCCGATGTGCAGGGCCCGCTGTCACCGGTGGCCACGGCCTACCTCATCCGGGAACGGCCCAATCTCCTCTACCTCTCCGGGCCGCCGACATATCTCGAGTCTCGGATCGGCTCGGCGCTGATCGAGCGTGGCGTGGCGAGCCTCTTGCGCATCATCGAGACGACGGGTTGCCGCGCGATCCTGGACCACTATGCGCTCCGCGCCCGGGACTACCGGGAGCGCCTCGGCCGCTTGTGGGAGACGGGGCAGGTGGTGACGGCGGCGGGGTTCCTGGGATTGGCCGATGCGCCGCTCGAGGCCCAGCGGCGCGACTTGTGGGCGGCGCGCCGGAAGGCTCCGGCGCCGATGCCGATGCGGTCGCACCGATTGAACGGGGGGCGCGCGTCGGATATGATGAATTCGCGCAGTGCATCCAATCACGCGAAGGAAGGGACGACGGAATGAGCGATACCAAGACGTTGAACGTCGGTGACCCGGCGCCGGACTTCTCGCTGAAGACCATCGGTCTCAAGGAAATCAGCCTGAAGGACTACCGGGGCAAGAGCGTCGTGCTGCTCTTCTATCCGCTCGACTGGACCCCCGGCTGATCCACCTGCATGCCCGCCTTCGATAAGCGAGTGAAGGACTTCGAGGCGGCCAATACCCAGGTGCTGGGTATCAGCACGGACAGCCCCTTCAGCCACGAGAACTGGGCCAAGTCGGTGGGAATCTCGCGCTACCCGCTCCTCTCGGACGTGCACCGGGCCGTGGCCAAGGACTACGGCGTGTACTGGCCCGACTGGAACGCCAATGTGCGTGCCACCGTCATCGTCGACAAGCAGGGCAAGGTGCGCTTCGTCGAGCGCTACGGCAAGGGCGAGCTGCCCGACCCGGACAAGATTCTCGCCGAAGTGAAAAAACTGCCCTAGTGTCCTGTCCCAGAAGCTTGTTGACAAAGCGCCGGGCGGGGCGGGGGACTCCTCCGGCGGAACACGCTGAGTCGCAACCCGCACTGGGCACCCGTAAGGAGTCACGAGAGGGAGGCTTTCGCCTCCGGCAACGCGCAGAAGCCACGGTTCCGCGGAGGGGCCCCCGCCCCGCCCGGCGCCGCGAGTCAACGGATTTCTGGGATACCACACTTGAATAATGTGGGTTAGTCCGACGGGCTCCTAGCCGCGGCCCGCGGGCTCGGCCGCGGGCGCTTGGTCGCCCTCGCCCGGAGCCGGCCGCGTCGTCAGCCCGACGCCGGCCAACACCGCGATGCCGCCGATCAGCTCTGCGGCTTCGATACGCTCGTCCAGCATCACCCACGCCAGAAGTACGCCCACTACCGGCTGCAGGTTCATGAAGATGGCCGAGCGGCTCGGGCCCACCGCCTTCACGCCTTTGTACCACCAGATATGCGCTACCGCGCCCAGGAAGGCCTGGTAGCCGACCACGGCCCAGGCCACCGGTGAGGCGAAATCTGGAGAACGGAAGAACGGCGCCATGATGAAGGCCATGGGCAGGAGCATCAGCGAGCCCAGGACATAGGCTGCCGTGGTGGCGAGCTCGGGCGAGTGAACAGCCAGCACTCGCTTGCCGTAGATCGTGTAGGCGCTCCAGCCGACCTGCGCGACGAGCAGGATGAAGTCCCCGGGGAGCAGGTCGAGGTGGGCGATGGCACGCCAGCTTCCTCTGGTGATGACGAGCAGCACGCCCAGGGTGGAGCACCCCACGCCCATCCACTGCACGGGGCGCAGTCGCTCTCCGAGGTAGAGGCGCGCGCCGAGCGCCACCATGACCGGCGTGGCGGCTTGGAGGATCACGGCGCTGGACGCGGTGGTGAACGCGATCCCGAGATAGGTGCCTCCGGTGGAGACGAAGAGGCCCGCGAAACCGAGAAACGCGAACTTCCCCACGTCAGGCCAGCCGAGGGCCCTGAACTGGTCCCAGCCGCGGCGGAAGAGCAGCACCACGAGGAAGGCCGAAGCGAGGACCGAGCGCAGGCTGACGAGGACGAAGGGCGGGAAGTGCAGGAGCGCGAGCTTCGCGAACGCCGGATAAGAGCCCCACAGGGTGACGACCAACGTCAGCGCGATGTACGCGCGCGTTTGACCGACGGCGGGCACCTGCCTATGATACCCCGGGGACCATGGCCGACCACGTCCTCGAGCGCCGGTTGTGGCTGCCGCGTCCTCGCCCCGAGGTGTTCGCGTTCTTCGCCGACCCGAGAAATCTGCCACGGGTGAATCCGCCGGCGGGGCGGCTCCGGTGGCTCGCGCCGCCTCCCGAGGCCCTGGCGGCGGGCGCAGTGATCAACTTCAGCGTGCGGGTGTGGGGCCTGCGGGCCCGCTGGCGTGTCTTCGTTCGCGAGTTCGACCCGCCCTACCGCTTCGTGGATGTGCAGCTCTGGGGTCCCTTCGCGCGCTGGGAGCATCGGCACCGGTTCCTCGAAGGTCCTCAGGCGGAGGGAACAGCGGGACCGGCAGGCACCTGGGTGGAGGACCGCGTCACCTACCGGCTGCCGCTGGGAGCGCTGGGCCGGCTGGCCCACGCGCTCGGCGTCGAGCGCCAGATCGCCGGGCTCTTCGACTACCGGGAGCGCCGGCTTCGGGAGCTGCTTGGCGACGAATCGAAGGAAACCATGAAGGAAACCATATAGTTCATTTTCTAAACCCAAGAGTTCTTGCCAGGGGCTGCTCGGTAGTGCAGATCGTTCTCAGCGCGAGCGCTTGACGCCGACGCGCGGGCACCAGCCATGGACCGGACATTGGGTGCACCTGGGGGAGACTGGCAGGCAGATGTTCTGGCCGAAGGATACGAGGAGGTCATTGTAGCCGATCCAGTAGCGGCGCGGTAACTTCGCGCGGAGCGCCAACTCCGTCTTCTCGGGGCTACGGGTCTTGACGTAGCCGAGGCGGTTCGAGATGCGGTGGACGTGGGTGTCCACACAGATCCCCGGCTTGTTGAACCCCTGGGTAACCACCAGGTTGGCCGTCTTGCGCCCCACTCCCTTGAGTGTCAGGAGAGCGTCGATGCTGCCGGGCACCTCACCGCCGAAGCGCTCGATGAGGTCCCGGCTGACGCCCAGCACCACGCGCGCCTTGGTGCGGTAGAAGCCGACCGGGAAGATCGCGCGTTCGATCTGGTTCGGCTGAAGGCAGAGCATCGTCTGCGGGGTGTCGGCGAGAGCGAAGAGGCGCTCCGAGGCGGGGCCCGTGGTCTCGTCCTTGGTACGCAGGGAGAGCAGGCAGGCGATGAGCACCCGGAACGGATCACGGGAGCGCTCGGCCACCTCGGCCAGAGCCGTGGGGCGCCAGCGGGGGGCTTCACGCTGAAGCCGCGCGATCACCCGGCCGATGCTCACGACTTTCCTCTTGTGGATTCGAGCAGCTCCCGGGCCTGCTTGGAGTCTTTCATGGTCCAGTCGGCGAGATTGCGGGGCGCCCTTTCGTCCACCACCGCTTGAAGCTCCTTCCGCCCCTCGGCGATCCGTCCCTTCTTGATGAGGGTCTTGGCCAGCCCCACGCGCATGCCGGTGAACTTGGGGTCGAGCGCGAGCCCCTTGCGGAACATCTGCTCCGCCCGATCGAGGTCGCCACCCAGAAGCGCCGGCACCTCGTAGTACACGTATCCCGCCAGCGAGTAGACCGGGGGGAAATTTGGGTCCAGCTCCAGCACCGTCTCGATCTCCTGCTTGACCGTCGGGAGCAGGAAGAGCGAGCGCACTACGCCCTTGGTTTGCCCCCAGCGGCCGGTATTCGTCCCGTACCAGAAGTGGGCGAGCACGCTCCTGGGCATGAGCTCCACGGCGCGCTTGGCCGCCTGCCGGCCCTGCTCGTAGGCCTCGAGCTTCTCCTCCGGCGTCTTGGCGCGGACATCGCCCCAGACGAAGCAGACCTGAGCCAGCGCGATGAAATTGTCGACGTGCGAGTCGGTTTTCACCGCGTCCCCGAGGCCGGCGCGGAGCGTATCGATGCGGCTCGGGTCCTCGTGATAGCGCGCCGCCGCCGACCGCACCTCGGCGACGAGCGGGGACTGGGCCCGGGCCGTGGGAGCCGCGAGGAGCACGAGAACCGCAGCGATGAGGACGGGCACGCACCCGATCGTATGGGGCGCGGGAGGGAGTGTCAATCCGCTTCGGCTTGAAGAGCCCGTCGCCGGCCGGTATGGTTAGGAGGCGATCCGCTCGCCCGCCATGCAGCCCTCGATTCGAGCGCGGGGATCGAAGCCGGACGCAGAGACGCTCGCGCCCGCGTGGCGGAGGTCATGAGATGAGATGGTGCTCGACGCCATGAGGAGCCTGCCCGGCCTGGCCATAGCGCTGTGGCTCGGGGCCATGGCATTCTTCGCCGTCTTCGTGGCGCCGGCCGCCTTCGCCACGCTGGAGCGCGAGGCGGCGGGCCGGTTCGTCTCCGTGATCTTTCCACGCTATTACCTGATGGGGACGGCTCTGGGGGTGCTCGCGCTGGCCGGGTGCGTCGGCAGAGGCATGCTGAGAGGCTGGCGGGGGTGGGACTGGCTGCCGTTCGGGCTCGTTCTGCTGATGCTGGCCCTGACGCTCTATGCCTGGGTGGTCGTGCTGCCCGCGGCCCATGCGGCGCGCGAGGCGATGCGGCAGGCGGGAGCCGGCGCGACGCCGGCGGAGACGCTGAGGTTCGCCCGCCTGCACCGGATTTCGGGCGTCCTGAACGGTATCGTGATCACTGCGGGAGCGGCGCTCCTCCTGGTCGAGGTGATGCGCCGGCCATGAGACTCTTCGAGCCGCTGGGGCTGGACCATGTGGTGCTGCGCGTGAAGGACCAGGAGGCCTCGCGTCGCTTCTACACCGAGGCGCTGGGCTGCACGGTGGACCACGTCAACGAGCGGGTCTCTCTCGTTCAGCTTCGCTTCGGGGATCAGCTCATCGATCTCTTGCCCGGCGACCGGGGACCGGACGGGAGCGGGGTGGATCACGTGTGCCTCTCCATCCGGTGCGCCGATCTCGGGGCTGTCCGAGACACACTCGTGCGGAAAGGGCTACCGGTCGAAGGCGATGTGGTCGAGCGGCGTGGCGCTTTCGGCACCGGACCATCGCTCTACCTGCGCGACCCGGACGGCTATCGCATCGAGCTCAAGCCCCGCTGATCACGAGCCACATCAGGGTGCGCAGGAGTTGCTCCGCCGGCACGGCGCCGCCCTGAGTCGCCGCCTGGAGGAGACAGCCCTCGGCGACGCCCAGGATCACAGCAGCCACGGGCCCCGGGTCCAGGTCGGCGCGGAAGGCGCCGCTCGTCGCGCCCTCGGCCAGGATGTCCTGGAGCGAGAGACGGATCTGCTCGCGCTGCCAGGCCAGCGTCAGCCTGAACTGCTTGTCTTCGCGCGCCCGCATCCAGCCCGTGAGGAACAGGCCGGAGAACTCGAGATCGCTCTCGCCATATGCCCCGAAGAGGATCTCCATGGCCCCTTCGAGCTTGAGGTGCGGGGGATCACTTCCCTTAGCGACGCGGGCGAGTTCGTTCACGATGGGCGACCCCCGCTGCTCGAGCGCTGCCGCCGGCGAGGGGGCCGGCGCCGTGCGTCGCGGACGTTTTTTCTTCATGGCGTGATTCGAATCAGCACCGCACCCGTTCGAGCGCTGGCTCTGCCGGCGCAGCCTTCCGGATCGCTCGCCTCGCCCGGCGGAGGCCCCAGCCCCTGCCGCGTCCTACGGCTCGCACCGCGTCCCGGGGGGCCGCGAGTTTCCTAGTTCCCGCCGACCACGAACTCGAACGACTCGATATGCACCCGGTAGCGCTTCTCGCTCCCGCCGGCGAGCATGCGGATCTCGAAGGGCACGCTCCCGCGGGACGGCACGATGCCGAGGACATAGCCGCGGCCGCGGCTCACTACCCGGCCGTTCTCGTCCAAACCCTCGGCGACCACCACCACGTGCTGGGCCGGCGAGGTGTTGCTGTTCCGGACCTCGCCGAACACCAGCACGCGCGTGCCGCCGGCCCGCTCGGTGGTGAAGGTCACGCTGAGCCCGGCCGGCGACTGGGGCGTGAAGGTCTGGCCGATGCTGTCCGTCGGCGCGGCTAACACCAGGAATCCCAGCAGGAGCAGGTGCCGAGTCATTCATACCTCAGGGCTTCGATGGGGTGGAGGCCGGCCGCCTTCCGCGCCGGGTAGAAGCCGAAGAAGATACCGACCGTCGCCGCGAATCCGAAGGCGAGCGCGATGGCCTGGGGGCTGATCAGGGTGCGCCACGCAGCGAAGTAGGCGATGGCGTAGGAGCCCACGAGCCCGAGGGCGATGCCGATCACGCCGCCGATCAGCGAGAGCGTGACCGCCTCCACCAGGAACTGCGTCAGGATGTCCTGCCCGCGAGCCCCCACCGCCATGCGGAGACCGATCTCCCTCGTCCGCTCGGTCACCGAGACCAGCATGATGTTCATGATGCCGATCCCGCCGACCATCAGCGAGACGGACGCGATGGCGGCCAGCAGCATGGTGAGGACCCGCGAGGACTCCTCCTGGGACTGGAGCACCTCGGACAGGTTGCGCAGCCAGAAGTCGTCGTCCTGATAGAGCTGGAGCCGGTGGCGCTGGCGAAGGAGATCGCGGATCTGCTGCTCGGCGTCCTTCATCGCCCAGGCCTCGCGGACCTTGACGTTGATGGCGCCCACGGAGCGTGCATTGGCCTGGCTCACGCCCATGACCTTCTTCTTGGCCGTCGAGAGCGGGATCAGGATGACATCGTCCTGGTCCTGCCCCCAGGTGGTCTGCCCCTTGCTGTCGAGCACGCCGATCACGGTGAACGGGACCTTCTTGATCCGGATCACCTGGCCCAGCGGCTCGGTATCGCCGAAGAGATTCTTCGCCACCGTCTGCCCGATCAGCGCCACCTTGGTCGCGCCGTCCACGTCTTCCTGGGTGAACGTCTTGCCGAGAACGGCGTCCCAGTCGCGCGCCGTGAAGTACTCGGGCGTCACGCCGTGGACAGTCGTGGCCCAGTTGAGGTTTCCGTACACCACCTGGCCGCCGCCCCGCATGGATGGCGCCGCCGCCTCCACGAGCGTGATCTCGCGCTGGATGGCCCAGGCATCATCTTCGGTGATGGTGAGCTGGCTACCGCTGCCCAGGCGCACGCCGGTCGTGGTGCTGGAGCCGGAGAGGACGACGATCATGTTGGAGCCCAGACTCGCGATCTGCTCCGCCACGCGCTGCTGGGCGCCGGCGCCCACGGCGACCATGGTGATGACCGCTCCCACGCCGATGACGATGCCCAGCATGGTGAGCACGCTCCGGAGCTTGTTGACGCGCAGGGCTCTCACCGCGATGCGCACGCTGGCCCACAGGTTCATGGCTCCCCTTCCTCCTCGTCGTCCACGGACGGCAGTGAGGCGAGCAGGCGTCGGGCATCGGTCGGGTCCGGCACCGTCTCGTCCCTGGTGAGCCGGCCATCGCGGAAGCTCAAGGCGCGCCCCGCGTAGCGCGCGATGTCGGCCTCGTGCGTGACGAGCACGACGGTGATGCCCTCGCGGTTCAGGTCCTGGAAGAGGCTCATGATCTCGACGCTGGTGCGGCTGTCCAGCGCCCCCGTTGGCTCGTCGGCCAGGATCAGGGCGGGCTCGTTGATGAGGGCGCGGGCGATGGCGACCCGCTGCTGCTGGCCCCCCGAGAGCTGGGCGGGGTGGTGGTGAAGGCGCTCGCCCAGGCCGACGGCTTCGAGCTTGGCCCGGGCCTTAGGGCGCCGCTCACGGGGGGGCACGCGGCTGTAGAGAAGCGGCAACTCCACGTTCTCGAGCGCCGTCGTCCGCGCCAGGAGGTTGAAGGTCTGGAACACGAAGCCGATCTTCTCGTTCCGGATGCGGGCGAGCTTGTCAGCTCCGAGATGGGAGACGTCCACGCCGTCGAAGAGATAGCGCCCGGACGTCGGCGTGTCGAGACAGCCGAGCAGATTCATGAAGGTGGACTTGCCCGAGCCTGACGGTCCCATGACCGCCACGAACTCTCCCGCATGGATGGTGACCGAGACCGCGCGCAGCGCATGGACCTTGCGGGTTCCCAGGAGATAGTCCTTGACGATCTCCTCCGTTTCGATGAGGACCTGGGCCATCTCAGAGCCTCAGCCGGGGACCGCCGCCCGTCGGCGCCACCGGCCGGTCAGAGGCGCCCAGCCCGACGATGACCTCCTGCTGCTCGGTGAGCTGGCCGCCCAGCACCTCCGTATAGGTCCCGTCGGTGATCCCGGCCTGGATCGGGACCGGCTTCGGCTTGGCGTCGGCCCCCAGGAGCCACACGCGGCCCTGGGGTCCGCTGCTGCGCCCGGGCGGGGATGTTGCCCCGCCGGTGGGCGGCGCACCGCCCCCGGCCGGCCGGGCAGGGCGCTCGCCCTCGGCTCCTGGAGGACGGAAGCGAAGCGCTGCGTTGGGGACGCGCAACACGTCCGCCTTTTGGTCGGTCACGATCCGCACATTGGCGGTCATCCCGGGCAGGAGCCTGAGATCGAGGTTCTGAGCCGACACGACCACGTCGTAGGTGACGACGTTCTGCAGTACCTGCGGAGCCTTCCGGATCTGGACCACCTCGCCAGTGAAGCTCTGACCCGGGAAGGAGTCCACGGTGAAGGTCACGCGCTGGCCCACGCGCACCCGGCTCACGTCAGCCTCGTCCACGTTGGTGTCGACCTGCATCTTGGTGAGGTCCTGGGCGATGGTGAAGAGCGTCGGTGCCTGCAGGCTGGCCGCGACCGTCTGTCCCATGTCCACGTTGCGCGAGACAACGACGCCGTCCACCGGCGCCCGGATGATCGTGTGCTCCAGGTCGAGCTGCGACTGCCTGAGCGCCGCCGCGTTCTGCTCCACCTGGGCCCGGGCGGCGCTGAGCTGGGCCTCGGCGACCTTGAGCTGGGCCTCGGCCGCGCGGACGGCCGAGCTCTGGGCCTGCTCCTGCGCTCGGTTGGCCTCGAGTTGAGCGACGGCGGAGTCATGGGTGGCCTGGGCCGTGTCTTCGTCGGCCTGGGCGATGAATCCCTTCTCGCGCAGGTCGCGCTTGCGGCCGAGGTCGCGGCGGGCGTCCAGGACGGCCACCTGGCTCTTGGCCGTCTGGGCCCGCGCCGCCGCGAGGGCGGCCCGGGCGTTCTCCCCATCGGCGCGCGTCTTCTCCACCATGGCCTGCTGGTTCAGGACGGCGGCGCGCGAGGATTCGAGCTGGCCCTTGGCCTGATTGACCTTGGCCTCGAAGATGTCGGGGTCGATGCGCGCGATGACCTGGCCCTTTTCCACCTGGGAGTTGAAGTCGGCGAAGAGCTCCTTGATCTGACCGGAGACCTGAGAGCCGACCTGGACCGTGATGACGGCGTTGAGCGTCCCGGTGGCGGAGATAGCGGCGGTCAGCGGGCCGCGGGTCACAGCGGCCGTGCGGAAGGGCGAGCGGCTGCCGACGCTCTGGCTGTAGAGGTAGCCGCCCGTGACGATCGCGGCGCTCACTGCGATCACGGAGAGCCAGAGGATACGCCGCTTCACATGTGTCAGACGGGGTCCTCGCCGGCGCTATTCCTACCGGCGACCGACGGCCCGCTCGAGCTGGGCGATGGCGATCCGGTAGTTGGCCAGCGCCTGGGCCTCGTTGGACTGGGCCTGGGTGAGGGCGAGCTGGGCATCGGTCAGCTCGATGATGGTGCCCACCCCGGCGTCGAACCGCCCCTGGCTCAACCTGAAGTTCTCCTGGGCCGAATCCACGGCCTTCTGGGCGGCGCCGATCTGCTGCTCCGCCGCGATCATGTTGAGGTATGCCTGCTGTACGTCCTGCCAGATCGTCAACTCGGTGTCCCGGACCCGCGCCTGGACGGCGTCGAGGTTGGCCTTGGCCTCCTTGTACTGGGCGATCATGTTGCCGCCGTCGAAGATGGACCAGGTGAGCTGGACGCCGTAGTTGTAGATCTCGTTCATGTCCGCGCGGGCGGCGCCGTAGGTGCCGCTGGCGATGATGTTCGGGAAGAAGTTGCGGAACTTCTGGCGCACGGTGGCCTCGGCGGAGTCGGCCTGCGCCTTGATCTGCAGGTACTCGGGCCGGTGCCTGAGCGCCTCCGCCACCAGGCCATCGCGCTCCACGGAGTAGGGTTCGTAGGCCAGGATGTCCTTGACCTCGGTGGGCGAGTTCACCGCGATGCCCATGGCGGTGTTGAGAGAGACGCGCGCCAGCGCCAGCGCGTTCTGGGCCTGGATCAGGGTGACCCGCGCATTGGCCACGTCCACCTCGGCGCGCGTCACGAAGAACCGCGGCTGGGTGCCGACTTCGAAGAAGCCCTTCGCGCTCCTGAGGTTCAGCTCGGCCCGGTCCAGCGCGGCGATGTTGACCCCCACCAGCCGCTTGGCCAGGAGGAGCGTGAAGTAGGAGGTCTTCACGTTCACGGCGATGGTCTGCCTCTGCAGCTCCACCGCCTGGCGGAAGGACTCGGCGCTGGACTTGGCGGCGTCGGTGGCCGCCCAGTTCTTGCCGAAGTCGAAGAGGAGCTGGGAGGCCGTCACGGTGGCGGTGGTCGTGACGGAGCGCGAGGTGATCGTCCGCCCCTGCGAGGGCGTCGAGTCCGTGAGGGAGATGCTCGAGGTGGAGACGCTCGAGCTGGAGGTGACGGTCTGGTTCTGGAAGCCGTTCCACTGGCCGGAGAGCTGGGGCAGGAGCGGAGACAGGGCTTCGTAGACGCGCTGGCGCGCGGCGGCGTAATCGCCGGCGGCAGCCGTGATCTTGGGCGCATTGTCGAGCCCGATCTGGACGGCCTCCTCCAGCGACAGCTCCCCCCCGACGATCTGCGGCGGTGTCGGGAAGGACCGGAGCCCCGGGGGAGCCTGAAGCGGCTCGGGCGGGGGCATCACGGACGGGGCCGCCGCCTGGGCCCAGCTCCCCGCCGGGAGCGTGGCCAGCCCGAGCAGGAGGGTCGACAGCAGCAAGGGAATCCGGGCCATCATGCACGATCTCCTTGAAGAGCCATGTCGGCGTCGGGGGCCTCGACCCCTCTGGGGAATCGCTCTTCCAGGATCACGTAGAGCGTCGGGATCAGGATGAGCGTCAGCGCCGTGGACACCGCCAGCCCGCCGATCACGGCGCGGGCCAGGGGGGCATTGGCCTCGCTGCCGATATCGATGCCGAGTGCCATGGGGAAGAGGCCGACCAGGGTGGTGAGGCTGGTCATGACGATGGGGCGCAGGCGGGTCCGGCCGGCCCGGATCACCGCCTCATGGAGGCCCAGCCCGTGCCGTCGCAGCTCGTTCGTGTATTCGACCAGGAGCACGCCGTTCGACACCACGATCCCCACCATCATGATGATCCCCATGAAGGATGTCACGTTGAGCGTCGTATTCGTGAGAAACAGGGCCCAGATGACGCCGATCATGCCCAGCGGCACGGAGAACATGATGACGAACGGGTCGAGCAGTGACCGGAACTGGGAGGCCATGACCATGTAGACGAGGAGAAGAGCCAGGACGGTCGTGAACTTGAGGCTGCCGAAAGCCTCGCGCTGCTGCTGGGTCTGGCCGCCGAGCTGGAGCGAGAAGCCGGGCGGTAGCGGCAGGGCCTTGAACCGCTCTTCGAGCTCGTCGCTGATGGAGCCGAGGTCTCGGCCCGTGGGATTGGCCGCGATCTTCACGACGCGCTGCTGGTACTTCCGCTCGATCATCACAGGGCCCGTTCCTTGCGTGATCTGGGCGACGCTGCCGAGGAGAATGAGGCGGCCCCCCTCGCCGGTCACGAACAGCCGGCTCAGATCCTCGGACGCCGAGCGGAAGGGCTCATCGAGCTGGGCGACCATGTTGTACTGGTTGCCCGTCCGGGGATCGGTGAAGATCGACGGGTTCACGCTCACATTGCTGTTGAGCGAGAACAGGGCCGCCTGGGCGATGTCGCGCTGGCTGAGACCCGCCGTCGCGGCCTTCTCACGGTCCACCACGATGTCGAACTGCGGGTAGTTCTCCTCACGGCTGATGAACACGTCGGCGATGCCCTGGGTCTCCTGGAGCGTCCGCGCCACCTCGCGCGCCACGGCCTGGGCGTCGCGCAGGTCGTAGCCCAGCTGCTCCACCTCGATCGGGGCCTGGGCGCCGAAATTCAGGATCCGGCTCACGATGCCCCCGAACTGGACCTGGTAGGTCGTCCCCGGGAACCGCCCGTCGAACTGGGGCCGGATGGCGGCCACGATTTCCCTGTCATTGCGCCGTCGCCGGTCTGGATTGCTCAGATACACCTGGAGCTGCGCGGCGTGGGGTCCGGTGTTCTGGGAGAACAGCCCCGAGCGTCCCTGGGGAACACCCACCGTGGACACAATGGCGGTGAACTCCCCCGGCTTGAGCGTGGTGCGGACGATCTCTTCCATCGTGGCCACGGTGCGCTCCGTCTCCTCCACGCGCGTCCCGACCGGCGCCCGGAGCCGGATGATGAACTGGCTCTCGTCAGAGGGCGGGAAGAACTCGGTTCCGATCAGCGGCAGCAGCGCCAGCGCGCTGACGGCCAGCCCCAGGATGCCGCCGATGAGCGTCTTCCGGTGACCCAGGGCCCAGCCGAGGAGCTGCTGGTAGACCTCGTCGAGCCGGCCCAGGGCGGCACCGCTCCACCGGAACACGCGCATGTACAGGGTCCGGCTCGTGGAGGCGGAGGGCCTCTCCGGCGTGAGCCAGTGCAGGCACAGGAGCGGCGTCACCGTCCGGGATACCAAGAAGGACGCGAAGAGCGAGCAGGAGATGGTGAAGGTGAGCGGGATGAAGAGGAGCTTGGCCTGTCCTTCGAGGAATACCGTCGGCATGAAGACCACGATGGTCGTGATGGTGGAGACGAAGATCGGCATGGCGACTTCGCGGGCGGCGTCGAGCACGGCCCGCCGCCGCGGGTTGCCGGGCATGTTGAGGTGGCGGTTGATGTTCTCCAGCTCGACGATGGAGTCGTCCACGAGCCGTCCGACGGCGAGGGCGAGACCGCCCAGCGTGAAGACGTTGAGCGTCTGGCCCAGCATGTACATGGCGACCAGCGTGAGCAGGAGCGAAAGCGGGATCGCGATGGAGATGATGACGGTCGAGACAAAGGAGCGCAGGAAGATCAGGATGACCAGGAGCGCCAAGATGGAGCCGACAGCTGCCTCGTGCCACAGGCTGTGGATGGACTGGCGGATGTAGGTCGACTGGTCGAAGGTGACGTTGACGCTGACGCCGGACGGGATGCCCAGGAGGTTGGGCACAGTGCGCTTCACGGCGTCCACCACCTCGACGGTGTTGGCCCCGGGCTGCTTGTTCACGCGCAGGTACACGGCGCGCTCCCCGTTCACGCGCACGATCGACTGCTGCGTCTCCGCCGAGTCCTCGACCCGCCCCAGGTCGCGCACGCGGATCGGCTTGCCGTCGACCCGGCGGACGACGATGTTCTCCATGGGCTCGACGATCGAGAACTGGTTGTTGGTGAAGACGTTGTAGTCGATGCTGCCGAGCTTGACGTCACCCGAGGGCAAGAGAAAGTTCGCGTCGTTGACAGCCCGCGCCACCTCGGTGACCGAGATGCCCTTGGAGTACAGGAGGTCGCGGTTCAGGTTGACCGTGATCTGCCGGATCTTGCCGCCGTCCACATTGGCCGAGACCACTCCGGCCAGGCGCTCGAGCTGCGGCTCGAGGGTATTGTAGGCGAGGTCGTAGAGTTGCTTCTCGTCGAGCCCGCCGCCCGACAATGTCACGAGGCACACCGGGATATTGGAGAGATCGAACTTCAGGATGAAGGGCTGCTGGACGCCCGTCGGCAGGGTATTCATGATCTGCTGGATGCGCTGGACGACCTCGGTCAGACCGGCATCAAGGTCGGCGCCCCACGCGAAGAAGACCTCGACCACGGACAGACCCTGGCGGGAGCGCGATTCCACGTAACGCACGTTGGAGACGGCCGAGACCGCCTTCTCGATGGGGTAGGTGACGGTGCGCTCGATGTCCTGGACATTGGCGCCCTTGTAGATGGTGCCGATACGAATGGACGGGTAGTTGATGTTGGGGAAGAGATCGATGGGCATGCGCCCGAGAGAGGTGGCCCCGAGGACGACGATGGCGAACGAGGCCATCAGGATGGCGATGCCATTGCGCAAAGCCAGGAGGGTGAGCCACATGGGGCGCTATTGACCGGCGGCGGGGACGGTCCGGACCTTCTGCTTCGGTTTGACGAGGTCCTTGCCCTGGAGGATGACCTGGTCCTGCGCGCCGAGCCCTTCGAGCACCTCGACTCCGCGCGCGTCCGCGACGCCGAGCTCGACAAGCACGCCCTCGACGACCCCCTCTCTCACCACCATCACGGAGGGCTTGGCTTCGCCGAGACGGAGCGCCTCCGCGGGGATGGTGAGGGCGCGTTGGCGGGTCTCGACCAGCACCTCCACCCGAGCGAACATGCCGGGCTTGAGCCGTGCGGCGGGATTGGGGATGGCCACTTCGATGCCCATGGTTCTCGTTCGCGGATCCAGGTTGTGGACCACGCGGGCGACGCTGCCCGCGAACGTCTCGCCCAGATAGGGGTCGACCATAAGCTGCACGGGGGAGCCAACCTTGACGCGGGCGATGTCCCGCTCGGGCACCTCGATTTGCACCTTGACCGTCTGGATGTCCTGGATGGTCAGGATCCCGACCGAGGCCGTGTTGGTCCCCGCCGACTGGGCGCTCACGGCGGCCCCCGGGTCGAGGTTGCGCTGGGAGACGTAGCCGGAGAAGGGCGCGAGGAGCCGCGTATTGGCCAGGTTGGTCTCGGCCAGGTGAAGCGCGGCGCGGTAGGTCTGGAGCTGAGCCTGGGACAGGCGCACCTGGCTCTCCGTCGTCGCGATCTGCGCGTCGGCGAGGTTTAGCTGGGCCTCGGCAGACTGGACATTGGCGCGTGACGACTCGGCGGTGGTCCGTGCGTTCTCGAAGTCGGTGGCGGAGACGAGGCCGCGCTCGAAGAGGGTCTTCATCCGCTCGGCCTGGCGGGCGTCGTTGGCGGCGACGGCCCCGGCCTTGGTGAGGTTGGCGCGCTGGTTCTCCAGGTTGGCCCGTTGCCCGACGAGGCTCGAGCGGGCCATCTCGAGCCCCGCCTGGCCGCTCAGGAGGGTCGCGCGGGACTGCTCGAGGGAGGCCTGCAGCTCCTGGTCGTCGATCTCGGCGAGCACCTGGCCCGCCTCGGCGAAGTCGCCCCGGTCGACGTGGATGCGCCGGATATAGCCGGAGACCTTGGAGAAGATGGCCGCCTGCTGGGCCGGTAGGATGTCGGCGGTGAAGGCCAGCTTGATCTCCATGTTCCGGCGCTCGGGCGCCTGCACGCCCACCAGGACGTCCGGGCGCGCGTGCGTCACCGCCCGGGCCTGCTGGTCCTTGAGCCGGTAGGCGACGAGCACTCCCATCAGGACAAGGAGGCCCAGCAGCGCCAGACGGACGCGATAACGCCTCAGGAGCTGCATTGGGCGCCGGCGTGGGCCGGGGGGAGGGCGGACAGAGTCCGCACGCAGGCGCGCCGGCCACGGGCGGTGGGCCCGCCACGCAGAGCCCTGGGTGATGCGGAACCGGTCGAGGCTGAATGCCCAGTCAACTCCGGATTATTGTATGGGCCCGGGGCATGGAGTCAAGTTTCGGGAAGATATTCGGTCTCCGCCCCAGATACCGTATGTTACGCTTTCCTCGACACGGCGGACAGTGTAGAGGAGATCCCCATGCTGTCGGAGACGCGACCCCCCAAGATCGGCCACTGGTCGGAGCCTGCGCTGCGGGTGCTGCGCGAGCGCTATCTGTCGCGCGAAGGTGGCGCGGTCACCGAGACGCCGGAAGAGATGTGCTGGCGCGTGGCGCGGGCCATCGCGGCCGCCGAGGCGCGATTCGGGCGCCGCGCCGCCGCCATCGGTGAAGTCGCCGCCGCCTTCTACGACATGATGGTGGAGGGCTTCTTCCTCCCCAACTCGCCGACGCTGATGAACGCGGGCAGGGGCAATCAGCTCCAGTACTCGGCCTGCTATGTGCTTCCCGTCGGCGACTCCATGCAGGAGATCTTCGACTCCGTCAAGGCCGCCGCCATCATCCAGAAATCGGGCGGCGGCACGGGATTCGCCTTCTCGCGGCTCCGCCCGAAGAACGACGTGGTCAAGTCGACGGGGGGGCGGGCCTCGGGCCCCGTCTCTTTCCTCCGCGTCTTCAACGCTGCGACGGAGGCGGTGAAGCAGGGCGGGACCCGACGCGGCGCCAACATGGGCGTGCTCCGGGTGGACCACCCCGACATCCTCGAATTCATCGAGTGCAAGCTCGACGGCGGCATCAGCAACTTCAACATATCGGTGGCGGCCACCGACGCGTTCATGGCGGCGCTGGCCAAGGGGACGGAATACGACCTCGTGAACCCGCGGACGGGGCTCGTAACGGGGCGCCTGTTGGGGCGCCTAGTGTTCGACCGCATCGTGCGGGCGGCCTGGCGGACGGGCGATCCGGGGATGATCTTCATCGACCGGATCAACGGGAGCCCTGCCAACCCGACGCCGGAGCTCACACAGATCGAAGCGACAAATCCCTGCGTCACGGGAGACACGCTCATCTATACGGCCCGCGGTCTGCTCCGCGCGGATGCGCTCGCGCGGGATCAGCAAGCGACGGAGATCACGCTCGACTCCCGGTTCGGTGTCGGCCAGTGGGGGATCGCCTCTGTGTTCGAGACCGGCGTGAAGCCCGTGTATCGGCTCCTCACCGAGGAAGGCTATGAGCTCCGACTGACTGCAGATCACCAGCTCATGACTGCACAGGGCTGGCGGCGAGCCGATGAGCTCGCGCCGGGCGATCGCCTCCACGTGGTGAACCGGAAAGGGAGCTTCGGGACTCAAGGCACGCTAGCGGAAGGTAGGGTTCTGGGGTGGCTGATCGGAGATGGTCACATCAAGGGCGAGGGAGTCGGCGTTCTGAGCTTCTTTGGCGGAGAGAAACGGGAGCTGGCGCTCCTTTTCGCCGCTCACGTGAATGAAGTGGTTGGCTCACAACCCGGTGATCGATATCATCTGTCGCCGGTGGACATCCAGAGCCGTGATGAGGTTCGGGTCGGTTCGACTCGGCTCGCCCGGATCGTCAGCCAGAAGTACGGCGTGAGCCCGGAGACCGAGCTGGCCGGCGTTCCACTAGCCATCCTGTCCGGCTCGGAAGATCTCCAGAAGGGGTTCTTACAGGCGCTGTTCACGGCCGACGGACACGTGAGCGGGAGCATCGAGAAGGGTGTGCCCGTGCGGCTCACGTCGATCTCGCTACCGCTTCTCAAGGACGTCCAGCGGATGCTCCTGAACTTCGGCATCGCGTCGCGGCTCTACGCCGACCGGCATTCCCCGCGCAAGGTGGAGCTCCCCGATGACAAGGGTGGCGCGGGGGAGTACGACTCTCAGGCCGACCACGACCTTGTCCTCGCTCGCGACAATGTCGCCAGGTTCGCGCGGGAGATCGGGTTCCTCACCAGCCGGAAGCAGGAACGGCTGGGCCGGCTCAGCGTAGGCTACGCTCGGGGCCCGTACCGAGAGGCGTTCGTGTGTCGCTTCAAGGCGCTCGAGCCCGCGGGTGTCGAGCCGCTCTTCGACCTCAAGGAGCCGCTGACCCACAGCTTCGTCGCCAACGGCTTCGTGGTGCACAACTGTGGGGAGCAAAGTCTCCCGCCCTGGGACGCGTGCAACCTCGGCTCGATCAACGTTGCGCGATTCGCGCGCGCGACGGACGGGGACCGCGCGGCCCTGGACTGGAACGAACTGGAGCGCGCCGTGCGGCTGGCGGTGCGGTTCCTGGACAATGTTATCGAGGTGAATCCCTACCCGCTGCCGCAGATCGACGCCACCGTGAAAGCCAACCGTCGCGTCGGCCTCGGGATCATGGGGTGGGCCGACCTCCTCTTCATCCTGGGCATCCCCTATGACAGCCAGGAGGCGCTCGATCTGGCGGAGCGCCTGATCGCCTTCGTGAAGGAGAAGGGACACGATCAGTCCGCGCGCCTGGCCGAGGAGCGCGGGCCATTCCCCAACTGGAGCCGGTCGATCTACCGGAACGGGCGGCCGCTGCGCCACTGCACCGTCACCACCATCGCCCCGACCGGCACTATCTCGATGATCGCGGGATGCTCCTCGGGGATCGAGCCGATCTTCGCGCTCGCCTTCGAGCACCGGGTCAAGGGGCCGGATGGGGAGCGCGTGCTCACCTTCGTGAGCGAGACCTTCGAGCGGCTGTCCAAAGCCCGAGGCTTCTATTCCGAAGTGCTCATGGCCGAGGTGGTACGTCGTGGTTCCCTCCACGGCATCCCCGGGGTACCGGAGCAGGCGCGAGCCGTGTTCAAGACGGCCCATGAGATCGAGTACGTCTGGCACGTGAAGCACCAGGCGGCCTTCCAGAAGTGCACGGACAACGGGGTCTCCAAGACCATCAACCTTCCACGGGAGGCTACCGAGGACGATGTGGCCAAGGCCTACCTGCTGGCCTGGGAGCTGGGCTGTCTCGGGATCACGGTGTTCCGCGACGGCTGCAAGGGGAGCCAGGTCCTGAATGTCGGCGTCCGCGAGGAGGCGGCGGAGACGATCGAGCGTGGAGTCAAGCCGCGGCCCCACAGCCTGCCGGGTACGACCTATCGGATGGAGACGCCCATCGGGACGGCATTCATCACGGTCAACGACACACCCAGCGGGGACCCGTTCGAGGTCTTCGTGCAGGTCGGCAAGGCAGGCTCGGACACCATGGCGGTGGCCGAGGCGCTGGGGCGGCTGGTGTCGCTGGCGCTGCGCCTGCCCTCGCCGCTCTCGGCGCGGCGGCGGCTGGAAGAGGTGATCAATCAGCTCTCGCGCATCGGCGGCGGCCAGCCCACGGGCTTCGGCGCGGCCAAGATCCTCTCGCTACCCGACGCGCTCGCGCGGACGCTGGCCGAGCACATCGGCCAGTCGCGGGAGGAGGCGGACGCGGCGGCGCGAGCGAACGGGCCCGCCCCCCGGCGGGTGGGCGACCTTTGCAAGGAATGCGGGCAGGCCACGCTGATCTACGAGGAAGGCTGCAAGAAGTGTCTCTCGTGCGGCTTCAACGAGTGTTAGGAGCGCCTGGTGTTCTCTGGCGGTGATTACGAGGAAGTGGCCCGTTGGCTCGGAAACTTCGTGACCTCGCACGCCAAGCGGGAGAACCTCCGCGTCGAGGCCGTCGTCGACGCCGGAGGGCCGCGGGAGGGCAGGAGCTACGGGGTGCGGCTTCGGCTCGGCGGCCGGCTGCACCCTCCTGCCGGTGAAGCCCCCATCGAGCTGGCGTATGACGAGGTCGCGCGGAACCGGGGCAGCCTCGCTTGGTGCAGCGCGCTGGCCGACCGGCTGCGCGCGCTGGCCCGTGAGCTCTCCCTGGTGGGGGCGGGCTCGCGACGATCCGCCTGAGCGGTGGGCCCGACCGCGCTCCGACGGTGGTGCGCGCCCGGCGACTGGAACGCGTTCTTCGGCCTGGGCCTCGACAATCTCACGCAGCTCGTCATCCTATCAGCATCCTGCAAGGGACGCGGACTTCACGCTTGACCGGTGATATGGACGCGGTGTTAAATGGCCCCGGCTCGTTGCGAATGTCGTCACACCGAATGGCTTGATCCACGGACTTCACGCTTGACCGGTGATATGGACGCGGTGTTAAATGGCCCCGGCTCGTTGCGAATGTCGTCACACCGAATGGCTTGATCCACACCGCAGGAGGGCTCCGATGCCTCGATGGCTCATCTGCCGCGCCTCGGTCCAGTATATCCGCTCGCTGAAGAAGTAGGGATCCGCCGGTCGCATGATGATCCACGGGGCGTCGGGCGGTCGTCGGTGTTCCGGTTCGTGAATGGGCGGCGAGTCTCTCTCGCCGGACGTCGGCCCCCTGGCCTTGCAGCCGTCGGCGGCCGATCTCTACCAAGCGCTCGACTCGCTCCGTGAGCGCCTGGGCCGCTTGGAGCGCGTCTCGAGCCAGTCCGCCCCGCCGGCGCGCGATAGCGGTGTGACGTTGGCTGACGGTGACCCGCAGGCGCTCGGCATCGTCCAGGAGATCCTCTCCATCCCCTCCTCGGGCCTCCATCCCAGCGAACTGTTTACACTGGCCATGGATCGCGCCTCCCGTCTGCTCGCCGCAGACCGCGCCATGCTGTTCGTCGCCGAATCGGGGGGGGCCCGACTCGTCCCGCGCTCGGCTCATGGATTCCGGCGGGAGGACCTGGAATCCACCTCGGTCCGACCAGGCGAAGGCATCGTCGGGCGCGTGTTCAAGGAGCGGCGGGTCCTGGCCCACACCGCGGGGAGCGACGGTGAGGCGCCGGATGCGTTCATCGAGCGCTTCCCGGTGCACGACGCCATCGCCGTGCCGGTTCGCGCCGAGGATGATGTCGCGGGGGTCCTCTACGTCGGACGGCGCCGCCTAGGCGCGCCGTTCAGCGCCAACGATGTCCTGCTTCTCCTCGTGATCGCCGATCGGGTGGGCGGAGGGCTCGTTCACCAGGCGCTGCTCGATCGGCGGACCAGGCACATCGCGCGGCTCGCCGAGCTGGGCGGGTTCGCCGCCCGGGTCCTGGCCGCGCGCCCGCTGAGTGACGTGCTCGCCGACGCGTGCGAAGCCGGGTGCCGGCTCGTGGATGTTCGCGCGGCCGCCGTGGCGGTTGCGGGGGCGCCCGGCGAGGTGGAGCTGCTGGCGGCGCGGGGCCTGCCGGTGGCCGCGAACTCTTGGCGGCGGGTGAGCATCCGCGAGGGATTGACGGCCGAGCTGTACGCGGGTGAGGAGTTCGTGGCCTGTCGCGACGTGCAGTCGCTGCCCGCCCCCGACCGGAGCTTTCTCGGCGACGGCGGATTTCGCGGCTGTCTGCTCCTGCCGCTCAGACTGGGGACCTGCACCGCGGGGGTGTTCTATCTGGCCGATACCGAGGTGCGCGACTTCTCGGCGGAGGAGATCGAGGCCGCCCGGGTCCTGGGCGCAATGGCGGCGTCGGCCGTCGAGAGCGACTGGTCGGGTGGAGATCCTCCGCGGGTGGCGCCGGCGGGCGCCCGCACCAGCCCCGAGCGCGTGGCGCAGATCGAGAAGGCGCGGGCGCTGGGCGAGATGGCCGGCGGACTGGCGCGCGAGCTCGACAACGTCTTCGCGATCATCCTCGGCAAGAGCCGGCTGCTGCTCGCCCACGCTCATGACGAGCCCCTTCGAGAAGGCCTGGAGGTGCTCGAGGAGGCAGCGTGGCGTGGCGCGGATGTCGTGCACCGCCTGATCGCGCTGGCCGTATCCACCTCAGGGGACGCCGCTGGTCCCGTGGACATGACCGCGCTGATCCAGGACGTCATCGCGCTGACGCGGCCTCGCTGGAAGGACGAAGCGGAGGGGCGGGGGGCGTGCATCGATCTGGTCACCGACCTGCGCAGCGCGCCACCCGTGCTGGGCAATGAGACGGCGCTTCGCGAAGCGCTGCTGAATCTCGTGCTGAACGCGGTGGACGCCATGCCGCGGGGCGGCCGGCTGAGCCTGGTGACGCGCCCGCGCGAGGGCGGCGTCGAGCTCGCGCTGGAGGACACCGGCGAGGGGATCGCGGAGGACGTGCGGAGCCGCATCTTCGATCCGTTCTTTACGACGCGCTCGCCGAAGCGGATGGGACTCGGCCTCACCGTGGCCCAGGGTGTGGTCACGCGATACGATGGGTGCATCGACATTTCCAGCGTTCCGGGAAGCGGGACGCGGGTGACGGTCTGGCTACCCGGGGTGGAGGCTCAGGTGGCGCCGCCCGCTCAGATCGCGGCGCCGGCGCCGAGCACGGCGGTGACACCGGATCGGCAAGCCGAGACGGGCGGCCGCCGGGACTCGGCAGCCGGGGGCGCGGCGCCGGAGGCGGGTACGGCATCCCCGCCGCGGATGGAGGACGATCGGCCTCGGGAGACCAAGGAAGCGCCCCCGCGCGGCGCGGCGGCGGACCCGCCGAGGAGCGAGGCGGCCTCCATCCTAGTGCTCGAGGACGAGGCGCCGGTGCGATCGCTCCTCGTGGAGGCCCTCACTCAGGCCGGTCACAAGGTGGAGGCGGTGGCGGACGGATCGTCGGGACTGGCCAAGCTGGAGAGCGGGCGCTTCGACGTCGTGCTGACGGATCTCGCGCTGCCGCAACGCTCCGGCCTCGCGATCGCCCGCTCGGTCAAGCTGCTCCACCCGCACACGCGCGTGGTGCTCATCACCGGGTGGGGCCATCTCCTCGATCCCGAGCGGCTACGCGAGCACGGCATCGATCTCATGCTCGTGAAGCCGTTCCGGATCGAGCGCATGCTGTCCGTCGTGGGCGAGGCGCTCCGGCTGCGCTCCTCGTCCTGACCGCCGGCTTGACCAGACGCCTTGCCACCATCGACCTCGGCAGCAATACCGTGCGGGTCCTGGTGGTGGAGGCGGAGGGGCTCCGCTGGCGGCCCCTGTATCAGGCCCAGCGCGTGACCAGACTCGGCGAGCGCCAGGCCGTGGCGGGACAGCTGCTCGACGGGCCCATGCGCCGGACAGTCGAGGCGGTGGCCGACTTCGTTGCTACCGCCAGGGCCTGGAGTGTGAGTGAGGTTCGCGTGGTCGCCACCAGCGCGGTCAGGGAAGCGGTCAACCGGGACGACTTCATCGCGCGCGTGCGGACGGCCACCGGTCACGTGGTCGAGGTGGTGTCGGGCGAGGAGGAGGCTCGGCTCACCCTCCAGGGCGTGGCGGCGGGGCTGCCCCACCTGGGCGGCTCGTTCATCCTCTTCGACATCGGCGGGGGCAGCACCGAGTTCGTGCTGGCTCAGGACGGGCGCGCTGTCACGGCGGTCAGCCTGAGGCTGGGCGTGATCCCACTGGCCGAGCGCTTCGTGGACCAGGGCCCGGTCAGCCCGGAGCGCTTCGCCCTCATGCGCCGCGCCGTCGAGGTGCGCCTGGACCGGGGTCTTCCTCCCAGGCTCACGGCGGCCCGGGCTCCTGGGCTCGTGGGCACGGCGGGGACGGTGACGGCGCTCGCCGCCCTGGACCTGGAGCTTCCGGCGTACGATGCCGACCGCGTCCACGGCCACGTGCTGCGCCGCGCGGCGGTGGAGGGGCTGCGGTTGCGCCTGGGCGCCATGACGCTCCAGCGGCGAGCGCGGCTGCCCTGCATGGAGCCTGGTCGGGCGGATGTCCTGATCCCCGGTATCGCCATCTGCCTGTCCATCATGGAGCGGCTCGGCCACGACTCGCTCGTCGTGAGCGACCGGGGACTGCGCGAAGGCATCCTCGACGGGATACTGAGCAGAGGGTGATACGCGCTCAGCTCCCCGCCAACCCTCTTGTCCCTGCGCCGGACGCATCGCCGAGCTGGCCCGGGTCGCGGGAGTCGCGGCCGTGATTCCCGAGATCACGGGCTGCGCATGGGCCACGGGGCGGGGGACGCTGCTCCTGGACCCAGGGGCCCGTTCGGCCGGTGGCGTCCTGCTCTGATGCCGGTAGTGGGTCAATTTGGGATTTGGGCTCGGTGCTGGGTCAAGTTGCGAGCCAGACAAGGCGCGAGCGAGGTCGGCAGGCCGAGGCGTACGTGGGTGTACGTTGAGGCCTGCCGACGAGCGAGCAACGAAGTATGGCGACGCAAATTGGCCCAGCACCCTGATGCCGGGTTCTTTGACAATGGCGAGGCCCTGTGCTGAGGTAAGTGGGCAAGCGCGGGCATCCAAGGAGCAGCCACGGTGGGGGAATCGGTCCTCGATGCGGTTCGTCAGTCGGTAGTCCGGCGCTGGCTGGAGGTCCTGCTTCCCGCCTACACCCTCTGGTTCGTCGTCGTGTGGTACCACCGCGAGTACATGCCCGCCGTGCTCGGAGGGAGCATGAGCGAGTCCCCGGTGCCATGGATTGCGTGGGCCGTGGTCGGGGCCATGACCGGCATCCTGATCCTGTGGGCCCTGATCGTCGCGTTCTTCATCTTGTACTCGCCGTTCTACCTGTTCGGCAAGGCCTCGATGCTCCTCAGCCGGGGTGCATGGGTGGACAAGCGGGAGTTCCGGTTCTACCTCTGCTGCTTCGTGCTCTTGTGCCTGCTCGCCGCCCTGTTCTACTGGGATCCGTGGAAGGGCTTCACGGCCTTCACGCTGGTGTCGGGATGCGGGCCGGTCTTCTGGCGCTACCTGGTCTAGAGGCGTGTCCGACGAGCCCAGGTCTCCAGGGTGGGCGAGTTGACAGGGCCGCGCCGCGTGACTATCCTTTAGCCGAGTATATGAATGAAATCGCGGTGCTGGTGCTGAATTTCACCTACGAGCCGCTCCATTTCACCAACGCCAAGCGGGCCATCACGCTCCTCCTGAGCGGGAAGGCGGAGAGTGTGGAAGCGTCGCCGAGAGTCGTCCGCTCGCCGTCGCGCAGCTTCAACCTTCCCGCGGTGATCCGGCTGGCCGCGTACATCCGCAAGCCGCTCCTGGAGCGCGTGGCGTTCAACAAGAAGAACATCCTGCGCCGTGACGGCTACACCTGCCAGTACTGCAGCCGGCGCGGCGAGAAGCTGACGGTCGACCATGTGATCCCCCGGTCGCGTGGCGGCCAGACGACGTGGACCAATGTGGTGGCCGCGTGTCTCCGGTGCAACCTGCTCAAGGGCAACCGCGCGCTCGAGGAGGTGCGCCTCAGGCTCATCCGCGAGCCCGCGCATCCGCAGTTCCTCTTCTCCGTGCATCTGTTGAGGCACCCGCACGCCACGTCCTTCCTGGACTCTTGGCGGAAGTACCTGGTGGCCGTCCCGTCGACGCCCTGAGCTCGTTGTTCAAGCTCTCCTCGGAGTTCGCCCCCGCCGGGGACCAGCCCCGGGCCACCGACCGGCTCGTCTCGCTGATCGGGCAGGGGCAGCCGCACACCGTGCTCCTGGGCATCACGGGAAGCGGGAAGACCTTCACGCTGGCCAACGTGATCATGCGCCTCGCCCGGCCGGCCCTGATCATGTCGCCCAACAAGACCCTGGCCGCGCAGCTCTACAGCGAGTTCAAGGGCTTCTTCCCCGAGAATGCGGCCGAGTACTTCGTCTCCTACTACGACTACTACCAGCCGGAGGCGTACATCCCGCAGTCGGACACCTACATCGAGAAGGACGCTCTCATCAACGACGAGATCGACCGGATGCGCCACTCCACCACCACGTCGCTCTTCGAGCGGCGGGACGTGGTCGTGGTGGCCTCGGTCTCCTGCATCTACGGCATCGGCGAGCCGGAGACGTACCACGGCATGCACGTGGCCCTGCGGGCGGGCCAGAGCATGGATCGGGACGCCTTGATCCGCGGGCTGGTGGCCATCCAGTACGAGCGAAACGACTACGATTTCCGTCGCGGCACGTTCCGCGTGCGTGGCGACGTGGTCGAGATCTTCCCGGCCGCCGCCGAGGCCGAGGCGCTCCGCGCCGAGTTCTGGGGCGATACGGTGGAGCGGCTGATGACCCTCGATCCCGTGCGCGGGACCACGACCGCCGTCGTGCCCGAGGCGCGCGTCTACCCGGCCAGCCACTACGTGACCCCGGCCGCCCAGATCGAGCGGGCGCTGGACGGCATCGCCCAGGAGCTGCGGCAGCGCCTGCACTTCTTCCGCTCGCGCGGGCGGCTGCTGGAGGCCCAGCGCCTCGAGCAGCGCACGCTCCTCGACATGGAGATGCTGCGGGAGATCGGCTATTGCCACGGCATCGAGAACTACTCGCGCCACCTGTCCGGGCGCAAGCCGGGTCAGAACCCGGCGACGCTGATGGACTACCTCCCGAAGGACGCCCTCGTGATCATCGACGAGTCCCACGTGACCGTTCCCCAGCTTCGCGGGATGTATGCAGGGGACCGCTCGCGGAAGGAAACCCTCGTCGAGTACGGCTTCAGGCTCCCGTCGGCCTTCGACAACCGTCCCCTGACGTTCGAGGAGTTCACGGCGCTGGTGCCTCAGACCCTCTACGTGTCGGCCACGCCCGGGCCCTACGAGCTCGCGCTGGCGGGCGGGCGGCGCGCCGGACCGGGGTGCCCGTGGGAGGGCGGGGCCGTGGCCGAGCAGATCATCCGGCCGACCGGCCTCACGGACCCGAAGATCACCGTCCGGCCGGCCGGGTCGCAAGTGGACGACCTCATGGCCGAGGTGCGCGCCCGCGCCGCGCGCGACGAGCGCGCGCTGGTCACCACCCTCACCAAGCGCATGGCCGAGGACCTTACGGAGTACTACCAGCAGAACGGGCTCCGGGTGCGGTACCTGCACTCCGACATCGACACGCTGGAGCGGGTGGCGCTGATCCGCGACCTGCGCCTCGGCAAGTTCGACGCGCTCGTCGGCATCAACCTCCTGCGGGAGGGGCTGGACCTCCCGGAGGTTTCCCTCGTCGCGATCCTGGACGCCGACAAGGAGGGCTACCTGCGGTCGGCGACCTCGCTCATCCAGACGGCCGGCCGCGCGGCGCGCAACGTCAACGGCGAGGTGATGATGTACGCGGACACCGTCACCGGGTCCATGCGGGAGGCCATCGCCGAGACGGAGCGCCGCCGACTCGTGCAGGCGGAGTACAACCGGCAGCACGGGATCACGCCGGAGTCGATCAAGAAGTCGATCCGGGAGTTGCTCGAAACGGTGCCGGAGCGGGACTATTACACGGTGGAGGTGCCGCGGGAGGCGGAGGCCCGGTGGGAGAGCCCGGCTGCCGTGGCCGCCCATGTGGCCGAGCTGGAGCGGGCCATGAAGGACGCCGCCAAGCGGCTGGACTTCGAGCGCGCCGCCGAGCTGCGCGACCGGATCAAGGCGATGAAGAAGCTCGAGCTCGAGGTCCGCTGAGACGGGCGGCGTCCGGCGACAGCATGGTCTTCAAGTGGACGCTGGTGATCTTCGGGGTGGCGGCGGCCGTGCTGTTCGTGCTCGGGAAGGTACTCGCCTTCATGCACCCGGCGCGTCCCGGGCGTCCGCGCCCACCGCTCCTGCGGCGGGTGGAGCGGGCGCTCCGCTGGGTCCTCCTCGTGCCGCTCGCCATCGCGCTGGCCCTGCTGGCCCTGGCGCTCCGTGGCGCGCCATGACGCTCGAGGAGAAGGTCGACCAGGTGCCCGATCGGCCCGGCGTCTATCTCTACAAGGACGCCAAGGGCCAGGTCATCTACATCGGCAAGGCGGCGTCGCTCAGGGGCCGGGTGCGCTCCTACTTCCAGGAATCGCGCGCGCGGGATCCGAAGACGGACGCGCTCGTCGGGCAGATCCGCGACCTCGACTACATCGTGACGGGCAACGAGCTCGAGGCGCTCATCCTCGAGTCGAACCTGGTGAAAAAGCACCGGCCCCGCTACAACATCATCCTGCGTGACGACAAGCACTACCCGTTCCTCCGGCTCACCCTCAACGAGGACTTCGCGCGCCTCGTGGTCGCGCGCCGAGTCCAGAAGGATGGGGCGGCGTACTTCGGCCCGTTCTACCCGGCGACGGCCATGCGCCAGACGCTCAGGCTGGTACGCCAACTCTTCCCGCTCCGGACCTGCCGGATCAAGATCGACGGGACGCTTGCGCGCCCGTGCCTGCAGTACTACATTCACCGCTGCAACGCCCCGTGCACGGGCTGGGAGACCCGCGAGGGGTACGCGAAGACGGTGCGCCTGGTCCAGCGTTTCCTGGAAGGGCACAACGACGATTTGGCCATGGACCTGACCAGGGAGATGGAAGCGGCGGCGAGCGCGCTGAGATTCGAGCGGGCGGCCGGCCTGCGGGACCAGATCCAGGCGCTGAACACGGTGCGCGAGCGACAGAAGATCATCTCGACCGAGGAGGCGGACCAGGACATCGTGGGCGTGGTCCGGCAAGGCCCGGACGCCTGCGTCCAGCTCTTCTTCGTCCGCAAGGGGCGGCTCATGGGGCGGGAGTCCTTCTTCTTCGATCGCGTGTCGGGATGGAGCAGCGGGGAAATCCTCTCGGCCTTCGTCCGCCAGTTCTACGCCCGCGACGTGACGCCGCCCCCCGAGATCCTGCTCTCCGAGGAGCCGCCCGAGGCTGCGCTCAGCGCGGAGTGGCTGGGTCAGCGCCGAGGGGGGCGGGTCGATCTCCATGCCCCGCAGCGTGGCAAGAAGCGCGAGCTGGTGGCCATGGCCGAGGAGAACGCGGCGCTGGCGCTCCAGACGCACCTGCTGGCCCGTGGCAACCGCCTGCAGGTGGTGCTGGATGAGCTGGAGCGCGCCCTCAACCTGCCCGCGCCACCCCACCGCATCGAGGGCTTCGACATCTCCACCATCCAGGGCAGCGAGACCGTGGCCTCCATGGTCGTGTGGCAGGACGGCGAGATGAAGAAGGACGACTACAAGCGCTACAAGATCCGCACGGTGACCGGGACCGACGACTTTGCGGCGATGCGGGAAGTGCTCACGCGGCGGTACGGCCGCGCCCTCGAGGGTGAGGGCGTGTTCCCCGACCTCATCCTGCTGGACGGTGGGCGGGGCCAGTTGGGCGCCGGGATGAAGGCGCTGGAGGACCTGGGACTGGATTACCTGCCGATCGCGTCCCTGGCCAAGCGGGCCGAGGAAGTGTACACGCCGGAGCATCTGCAACCGCTCGTTCTGGACATGGGCTCGCCGGCGCTCCAGGCGCTCCAGAAGATCCGCGACGAGGCACATCGCTTCGCGATCAGCTATCACAAGAAGCTCCGCGAGCGCCGGACCATCTCCTCGGTGCTGGATCAGATTCCCGGGGTGGGCCCGATGGTGCGCACGAGCTTGCTCAAGACGCTGGGATCGGCGAAGGTAGTGCGGGAGGCCTCGGTGGCCGAGTTGGCGGCGGTGCCCAAAGTGACGCCCAAGCTCGCCCAGCGGATCCATGGCTTCTTCCACCCGCCCGTACCCGCCGGGGAACCTTCCGATGGGCAGGGGAGTTTGTGAAAACGTAAGTCCCTGTGAAAGGAGGTGACAACGATGATGAGAATGCTCGCGATGGCTCTCGCGATGGTCGGCCTCCTGGCCGGCCCGGCGCTGGCCAACCAGTGCCCCTTGCTGATCAAGCAGATCATGGACGCGACCGCTGGCAAGACCGACGACGCCTCCAAGAAGGCAGTGGCCATGGCCACTGAGGCCAAGGCGCTGCACGATGCCGGCAAGCACGCGGAGTCGGTGGCGAAGGCGGAGGAAGCCGCCAAGTCGATCAACCTGACCCTGCAGAAGAAGAAGTAGCACCACGCTTCCCCCGGGGAGCAGTTTCTTGCCTCCCTCGCCTGGAAGACGTGAGTCCCTGCGAAAGGAGGTGACAACGATGATGAGAATGCTCGCGATGGCTCTCGCGATGGTCGGCCTCCTGGCCGGCCCGGCGCTGGCCAACCAGTGCCCCTTGCTGGTCAAGCAGATCATGGACGCGACCGCCGGCAAGACCGACGACGCCTCCAAGAAGGCGGCGGCCATGGCCACTGAGGCCAAGGCGCTGCACGATGCCGGCAAGCACGCGGAGTCGGTGGCGAAGGCGGAGGAAGCCGCCAAGTCGATCAACCTAACCCTGCAGAAGAAGAAGTAGCACCCGGCTTTTCCCCCGGGGGCGGTGGTTAGCCCCCGGGGGAGCGGTTTCTTGCCTCCCTCGCCCAAGCGTGTTAACAATCAGCGTTAATATGACGATCGACGAGCGTCACGATCGGTATCCCTTTCTCGAGATCGAAGCCAAGTGGCAACGGGCCTGGGAGGAGTCCAAGCAGTTCAAGGTCATCGAGGACCCGACCCGCTCGAAGTTCTACTGCCTCGAGATGTTCCCGTACCCGTCCGGTCGCATCCACATGGGACATGTGCGCGTCTACGCGATCGGCGACCTCCTGGCGCGCTACAAGTGGATGCGCGGGTTCAACGTCCTCCATCCGATGGGCTGGGACGCCTTCGGGCTCCCCGCCGAGAACGCCGCCATCGAGAACGGCGTCCACCCCGCGGTGTGGACCTACGAGAACATCAAGAACATGCGGAGCCAGCTCCGACGCATGGGCATCTCCTACGACTGGGACCGCGAGGTGACCACCTGCGATCCTTCCTACTATCGCTGGGAGCAGCTCATTTTCATCCGCATGTTCGAGCGGGGCCTGGCGTACAAGGAACGCTCCGTCGTGAACTGGTGCCCGTCCTGCCAGACCATCTTGGCCAATGAGCAGGTCGAAGGCGGGCGCTGCTGGCGCTGTGACTCCGAGGTCGAGGTCAAGGAGGTCGAGGGCTGGTTCTTCAAGATCACGGACTATGCCGAGGAGCTCCTGGACTGGTGCGATCGGCTGCCCGGCTGGCCCGAGCGGGTGATCACGATGCAGCGGAACTGGATTGGCCGGAGCGAGGGTGCCGAGTTCGACCTGCCGGTGGTGGGACGTGGCGATCTGAAGATCACGATCTTCACAACGCGCCCGGACACGTCCTTCGGAATGACCTACGCCGTCCTGGCGCCGGAGCATCCTCTGGTGGACGCGCTCGTCACCGACGCCGAGGAACGCCCCCGGGTGGAGGCGTTCCGGCGCGAGGTCGCCCAGGAGTCCGAGATCGAGCGGCTGGCCGCCGACCGGCCCAAGCGGGGCCTCCGGCTGAAGGCCCGGGCAGTCAATCCATTCAATGAGCACGAGATCCCCCTCTTCATCGCCAATTATGTGCTCATGGGGTACGGCACCGGGGCCATCATGGCGGTTCCAGGGGAAGACCAGCGCGACTGGGACTTCGCCAAAGCGCACGACCTGCCCATCGTCCCGACGGTGAAACGGCCGCCCGACTGGGAAGAGAGCCGGGCCTATACGGGAGACGGGGTGAAGATCAACTCCGGCTTCCTCGACGGCCTCACCGTGACCGAGGCGAAGAAGAAGGCCGTCGACTGGCTGGTCGCCCAGGGACTCGGGCACGCCAAGGTCAACTACCGGCTCCGAGACTGGGGCATCAGCCGCCAGCGCTACTGGGGCGCGCCGATCCCCATCCTCTACTGCGAGACGTGCGGCATGGTGCCGGAGCGGGAGGAGGACCTCCCCGTGGTGCTGCCCCAGGACGTGCGGATCAGCGGCAAGGGGGGGTCCCCGCTGGCCGGGGTCGCCAGCTTCGTCAACGCGCGGTGCCCGAAGTGCGGCGGCAAGGCCCGCCGCGACACCGACACGATGGACACCTTCGTCGAGTCGTCGTGGTACTTCTTGCGCTACTGCTCGCCCGCCTACAGCAAGGGGATGTTCGATCGGGCGGCGGCCGAGTACTGGATGCCCGTGAACCAGTACATCGGTGGCGTCGAGCACGCGGTGCTCCACCTGCTCTACGCGCGCTTCTACACCAAGGTCCTCCGGGACCTCGGGCTCATCAAGGTCGACGAGCCGTTCACGGCGCTTCTCTCTCAGGGTATGGTGATCAAGGATGGGGCCAAGATGTCCAAGTCCAAGGGCAACGTCGTGGACCCGGACGACCTCATCCGGCGCTACGGCGCCGATACCGCGCGGCTCTTCTCGCTCTTCGCCGCGCCTCCGGAGAAAGACCTCGATTGGAACGATCAAGGCGTGGAGGGAGCGTCGCGCTTTCTCAACCGCGTGTGGCGCTTCGTCCACGCCCATCTCGAGGAGTTGAAGTCGGCTCGTCGCCGCAGCCAGTCGGGCTTGACCGACGCCGGCCGCGCTTTCCGCCGGGTCATCCACGAGACCATCCACCGCGTGACCGAGGACATCGAGCGGGACTTCCACTTCAACACGGCGATCAGCGCCGTGATGGAACTGGTCAACGCGCTGCAGGACTTCGAGCGGGCGTCCATGGACACGGTCGGCCGCGAGGAGCGGGCCGGCCTGCTCCGAGAGGCGGTGGAGACTGCGCTCTTGCTGCTCGGCCCCGTCTGTCCTCACATCGCCGAGGAATTGTGGGCGGCGCTCGGACAGTCCGAGAGCCTGTTCAAGCAGCCGTGGCCGGACGCGGATCGGAAGGCGATGGCGCGCGACGAGGTCCAGATCGTCGTCCAGGTGGACGGGCGAGTGAGGAGCCGGCTCAGAGCGGGTGTTGGCGCGCAGGAGGCGGAGATCCGGGAGATGGCCTTGGCCGACGGGCGCGTGCGCCCCTGGCTCAGCGGACGCCAGGTGGCGAAGGTGGTGGTGGTCCCGGGCCGGCTCGTGAACATCGTGACGCGGGATTGAAGTGCGAGCCGCAGCCGCAGGCGAGGCGAGCCTGAAATGGTTCGAGGAGGAAGTGCGAGCCGCAGCCGCAGGCGAGGCGAGCCTGAAATGGTTCGAGGAGGAAGTGCGAGCCGCAGCCGCAGGCGAGGGAGCGCCCCGAGGCGAGGGTGAAATGGGCCGGCGAGGATGAGAGCTAGTCGGGCCGCGAGAGTGGGGCTGTTCCTGCTGAGCGTGCTTGTCGGCGGCTGCGGCTACAGCCTGGGCGGGAACCTGCCTCCCCACGTGAAGACGGTCGCCGTCCCGATCTTCAAGAATCTGACCCAGCAGCCGGCCATCGAGAATGTCATCACCGCGGCCGTGGTCAACGCCTTCGCCAATGGCGGGAGACTCAAGGTCGTCCCCGTCGCCGAAGCCGATTCCGTCCTCGAGGGCGAGATCGTGGGCTACACCGTCGAATCCATCGCCTTCAACTCGAGCATCAACGCGCAGGAGTTCCGCCTGCGGGTGAGGTTGAACATCCAGTTCCGAGACGTGCGGCAGAACACCATGCTCTGGCGCCAGGAAGGGCTCGAGGAGCGTTCCGACTTCCGCGTCGGCGGTCAGGTGTCCCAGACCATCAGCCTGGAGAGAGAGGGCGCCGCGAACCAGGCGGCGCTGGACATCGGCCGGAAGATCGTCAGCCTGGCCCTGGATCGCTTTTGAGCGGCATGGCGGGCGCGGGCTGAAGGCGAGGCGGGATCTGGGACAGATTCTCGAGACGAGTGGCGGGTGGACTACGCCGGCTTCCTGAAGGTGGCGGAGCGCGGTGAGGCGCCGGCCGTGGTCCTCTTGCACGGTCCCGAGCCTTTGCTACTCGAGGACGCTGTCACGCGTGTCACCCGCGCGCTGTTCCCGGAAGTGATGCGCGGCGAGCCGCAGGACGTCGGGGCGCCGGGGCCTCGCCGTCCGACGCGAGCGAGCCTAGCCGACCTCTCACTCCTGCGGGAGACGTTCGACACCAAGGAGACCGGTGCCGAGCGCATCGTGGAGTCGGCGCTCATCCTGCCCTGGGCGTCCACTCGGCGCCTGGTGGTGGTCAGGGGCGCCGAGGGGCTCGGCGCGAAGCAGGGTGAGGCCCTGGCTGCCTACCTCCGCTCGCCGAATCCCTCCACGGTGCTGCTCATGCTCGCGGCCCAGTCGCTGACGTCGTCTCACTGGCTGATGAACGCGGTGCCGGGAACCTGCATCGTGCCGGTTCCACCGCCGACCGGGCGTCAGCTGATACGCTGGTTGAGCAATCGCGCCCGAGCGGAGGGCTTCGAGCTCGACGAGGAGGCAGCGGGGCTCCTGGTCGAGCTGTCCGGCAACGATCTCATCCAGCTCCGTGGCGAGGTGGAGAAGGCCGCCCTGGCCGGCGGCCCGGACAATCGCCACGTGGGTGTCGCGGAGGTGCGCGCCGTCGTGGGCGAACACCGGCTGCGCCACATCTTCGAGCTCACGCGGGCGCTCGCGGCGCGCGACGCGGGCTCGGCGCTGTCGCTGCTAGAGCTGCTGCTCAACGCCGGGGAGGAGCCGCTGGGCGTGCTCGGCATGCTGGGCCGCGAGGTGCGTGCGGTGTGGCAGGCGGCCGAAGGGCTCCGCCTGGGTCGCCGCGAGGAAGAGATCGCACGCGCGCTGCGCCGGCCGCCGGCCGCGGCGGCCGCCACGATCGAGCGCGCCCGGGGGCTGGCACCGGAGGCCGTCGCGCGGCTGCTCGAGCGCTGCTGGGACACCGAACGGCGGCTCAAGCTGAGTGGCCCGGTCCGGCCCGAGCTCTCGCTGCTCATCGCGGACTTGTGCGCGGGCTGATGGCGCGCGGTGCCCACCGCGCCGGCGCCGCCGGGCTCTTGGCCGCCGCGCTGGCCTGGCCGGCGTGCCCGCCCATCGCGGCCCGCGGTGAGGCGCGTCTGATGGCGGGCGCGGCATCCGTGGAGGTGACGCTGCCTCAGGGAACACCCCTGGGCGGCTACGGAGGGTTTCCGCGGCGCGCGTGGCTGCCCGACGTCTTGGGGCGCCACCCCTACGCTTTCTGGTTCAGGCCCTCCATCGGCGTTCACGATCCCTTCAGGGTCCGGAGCCTCGCGCTTGAATCAGGGAAGGTGCGGGTGCTCTGGCTCGCCACGGATCTCGTCGGGATCGATCCGAGTCTTCTGAGCGAGCTTCGCCTGCGTCTGGCGCGGTGGGGCGTGAGCTACTCAGCGGTGATCGCGTCCGCCTCCCACACCCATTCGGGCCCCGGTGCCTACGGGGATTCGGCGCTCTTCAGCTTTCTCGCGGTCGACCGGCTATCGCCGGCCGTGAGGGGACGCATCCTCGACGGCCTCGAGCGGGCCGCCCGAGAGGCGGAAGCCCGCAAGGTCAAGGTTCGGGTGGCGTCGGGCCGGACCGAGGTCCGGGATATCGCCGAGAGCCGGGTCCAGGAGGCGCTGGATCCGGAGCTCGGCGTGGTCAAGGTCACGGGCACCGATGGCCGGACGGTGGCGCTCCTCTGGAACTACGCCGTGCACGGCACCGCGCTCGGCCGCGACAACTTCCTTCTCTCCGGTGACCTCATGGGGGAGGCGAGCGCCCGCATCGAGCGCGAGATCCGCGCGCCCGCCCTGTTCGTGAACGGAGCCGTGGGCGATGTGAGCCCCCGCCCGAGAGGATGGGCGGGTGTGCAGGCGGCCGGCGCGGCGCTGGCGACCGGCGCCCTCCGCGCCTCGGCGCGGGCCCGTATCGAGTCCGGCCGGCTGGGGGTCGTGACGGAGCGCGTGGCCCTCCCGTCCCCGACCATCGCCCTCAGGAACTGCCTGAACGGCTGGGCTCCGGCCTGGATGACCATCGGCCTCAGCGAGGCGCTGGCGTCCTCCGCCGAGGTGATCGCGCTCGAGATCGGCCAGACGGCGTGGGTCACGATCCCGGGAGAGCTGGAGACGAAGCTCGGCCTTGAGATCAAGGCCTCGTCGCGGCGCCGCTTCAGCCATGTCTTCATCGCGGGGGTCGCGAACGACTACCTGGGGTACTTCCTTGTCCCCGCGCACTACCGTCGGCCGAGCTACATCGCGTGCGCAAGTCTCTACGGCGAGCGCGGTGGCGAGATCATGCGCGATACGGCGATGGCCGCGCTGGGACGCTTGGGCGCTGGAGGGGACCGCCGGTGAAGGGACGCGCGGGGTGCGGCGATCACTCGGTCATCGGGCGCGCCAGGCGCGCGCGACGACCCAGCGGGACGCCGCCGGGGCGGCCCTCAGGGCAGAGCGTTGAGCTGGCGCGCGAGCGCCGACTTCTTGCGCGCGGCGGTGTTCCGGTGCATCACGCCTCGGCTCACCGCGCGGTCGAGCGTGCGAATGGCCTCCTGGACGGCCGCCCTGGATTCGGGCGACTTGCCGCCCAGGGCCGCCCGCGCGACCTTGACCGAGGAGCGGATGGTGCTCCGTGCCGCACGGTTACGCTGGCGGCGTTGCTCGCTCTGCTTCATCCGCTTGATGGCCGACCGCGTATTGGCCACGAACACGCGCCTCCTGTGGATTCGGACTCGGGCGACACACGACCTTACCGTCGGGGTCCCAGCCTGTCAAGGAGTTTATCGCCCTGAGCGAATCGGATCGGATCCACTCGGATCGCGCGGTGGAGCACGGCGTGATGAGCGCCGTGGGGACCATCGGAGTGGCCACGCTCGCGAGCCGGATTCTCGGATACGCGCGCGACATCGTGATCGCGCGCGCCTTCGGCGCCGGGCCGGTGACCGACGCCTTCTTCGTGGCGTTCCGCATCCCGAACCTCCTGCGACGCCTCCTCGCGGAGGGGGCGCTCTCCACAGCCGTCGTCCCGGTGTTCAGCGCGACGCTGAGCCGCGGCGGGCCCGAGTCCTTCACACGCACGGTGCAGGCCGTTGCCGGCGCCGGGTTGGTGGTACTCGGCGCGGTCTCCGCGCTCGGGATGGCGCTGGCGCCCTGGATCGTCACCGTCATGGCGCCCGGCTGGCGGGCCGACGCGGCGCTCTTCGACCTGGCGATCACGCTCACGCGCATGATGTTCCCGTACCTCCTGCTGGTGGGCCTCGCGGCCCTCGCGATGGGCGCGCTGAACGCCCATCATCGATTCTTCACCGCGGCCCTCTCTCCGGCGGTGCCGAATCTGGTGATGATCGTGGCCGTGCTCGGGCTCCGCGGGCGGATGGCTCCCGCCATCCTCTCGCTGGCGGTCGGCGTGCTGGCGGGAGGCCTGGGCCAGCTTCTCGTGCAGTTGCCCGAAGTGCGGCGCCTGGGCGTGTCGCTCCGCCCGACGCTCGACTGGTCCCATCCGGCCGTGCGGGAGATCGGTCGTCGCCTCTGGCCGGCCGCCTTTTCGCTGGCGGCTGTGCAGGTGACCGTGCTGGTCAATACCCTGCTCGCCTCGCTGCTGCCGGCCGGCACCGTGTCCTATCTCTACTACGCCGACCGGGTGATGGAGTTCCCCCTCGGCATCTTCGGCGTCGCGCTGGCAACGGCGGCGCTGCCGAGCATGGCGGCCCAGGCGGCGCGGCGCGATCATCAGGCGCTCGGGGCGACGCTCGGCTTCTCGTTGAGGCTCGGGGCGTTCATCACCGTGCCCGCGGCGGTGGGTCTCGTCGCGCTGGCCGGGCCCATCGTGCGGCTGCTCTTCCAGCGGGGAGAGTTCGGGGCCGCCGAGGCGGTGTTCACCGCCCAAGCGCTCGTCGCGTACGCCATCGGCCTCCCGGCGTTTTCGGGGACCCGGATCGCGGCGCAGACGTTCTATGCGCTGGGCGATATCCGCACGCCGGTGTACGTCGGGTTCGTCTCCGTCGGCGCCAATGTGGTGCTGGCGCTCCTGCTGATGTGGCCCCTCCAGCACGTGGGGCTGGCCCTGGCTTCCTCGCTCTCGTCGTATGTGAACCTCCTCGGGCTCTGCTGGGTCCTGCGCCGTCGCAGCCGGCTCCTGGGCGCGCAGGGGCTCGGGTCCTCGTTGACGCGAACGCTCGCCGCCTCGTTGGTGTTGCTCGCCTGGTGTGTGTGGCTCGGTCGGATGCTCTACGGGGAGCGATACGGGTCGGGATGGACCATCCTCGCGGTCGCTGGCGGCGTGCTGGTGTACGGCGGCGCGGCCGCCGCGCTCCGCGCGCCCGAGCTTGGGGCGCTGCTCAGCATGCTACGGCGCCGAGGGCAGCGCTTGCCTTTCGGCGGAAGCGGATGATAGACTCTACCATGCGTCTCGGAGTCGTGGCGAGCGCCCCGATGGTGGCCGCGGCGGTTCGAATCGGTCAGCGCCGGGGGGCCGCTGTGTCGGCGCCTGGATCGGCCCGCGTCTTTCCCGCCTCGAACCCTTGATGGACCCGGTGGCCGAGTTTCTCGGGGCCCTCCAGATGGAGCGGGGGGCCTCCCCCAACACGCTCCTGGCTTACCGACGGGATCTCGAAGGATTCCGCGACTTCCTCCGCAGGGAGCGACGCGGCTTGCAGGAAGCGGGAACCGCTGAGCTGACACGGTATCTCGGCTGGCTCAGGCGGCGGGGCCTCGGCAGCCGCAGCGTCGCGCGTCATCTCTCGGCGGTCCGCGGGCTCTATCGTCACCTCCTCGAGGCCGGTGCGATCGCGCGCGACCCGACGGAGCACCTGGACAGTCCCCGGCCCCCGCGCCGCCTGCCGCGGACGCTGTCCATGAAGGACGTGGTCGCGCTGATCGAGACGCCCGACATCAGCCGGCCCGGCGGGCTTCGCGACCGCGCGCTGCTCGAGTTGTTGTACGCCTCCGGCCTCCGCGCGTCCGAGGCGCTCGGCCTCCGCATCGAGGATGTCAACCTGTCCGCAGGCTATGTCGTGCCGATCGGCAAGGGCAGCCGCCAGCGTCTGGTCCCGGTGGGGGCTCAGGCCCTCCGCTGGGTGCGCCTGTATCTCAAGACCGCGCGCCCGGCCTTGGTCAAGCGCCTCGATGCGGGCACGCTTTTCGTGAACCGCTACGGCCGGCCGCTATCCCGCCAGGCCCTGTGGGGCATCCTCAAGAAGTCCGCGCGGCAGGCCGGCATCCGGGCCGCCGTGTCGCCCCATACGCTTCGCCACTCCTTCGCGAGCCACCTCCTCGAGCGCGGCGCCGATCTGCGATCGGTGCAGGCCATGCTGGGGCACGCCGACATCTCCACCACGCAGATCTACACGCACCTGTCGTCCAGCGCGGTCCGCGACATGTACATGCGGTTCCACCCCCGCGCGCGGAAGGCGAGCTGACCCATGGCCAAGCCCGGCATTGCGTACCCGCAGGTCGAGCCGAGCGCGGCCGCGCTGATGGACCGCCGGGTGGTGACGTGCCCGGCCGGACGCCGCGTGGCGGCGGCACTTGACGCGGCCCGGCAGGCCGGGGCGGAGGTGCTCCTCGTGGGGCGCCGGCGCGCCGTGAGACGGCGCGAGCTCGAGCGCCTGTGTCGCTGGGGGCTCACCGGACTGCGCGCGGCGGAAGTGGGCTGGGACGGGCTTCCCGTCGTGCCGGCCACGGCCCCGGAGCTCCGGGCGCGGCGCCTCCTCATGGACGGCGCGCCGATGATTCTGGTGCGTGACGGCCGGCGCGTGGTCGGCGTGATCGACGCCGAAGCCGTGGAGGTCGCCCGACCGGCGCTGTCGCTCATGCATCACCTCGATCGTCTGGGAGATTCCCTCGCCTCGGCCGGTGGGGCCCCAGCCCCACGACGTCCTGCGGCTCGGGTTTCCGGATCGCTCGCCTCGGCCGGTGGGGCCCCAGCCCCACGACGTCCTGCGGCTCGCACTGCCACGGAGTCGCGATCGGGAGAGGCCCGGCTCTGGCTGCTCCGCGTGGCCGGCAAGGTTGGCGAAGGATTGGGCACCCCTGTCTTCGCCGTGGGCGGCTTCGTTCGCGATCTTCTGCTCGAGATCCCCGCGCCGGACGTGGACCTCCTGGTGGAGGGCGACGGCGTGGCCTTCGCGCGCCAGCTCTGCGAGGAGCTCGGCGGGAGCCTGGTCATCCATGAGGATTTCGCCACAGCGGCCGTCGAGGGAACGGCTGGCCCTGGGGGCACCGCTCTCGGCCGGATCGACATCGCCTCCGCGCGCCGCGAGCAGTATGACGCGCCCGGAGCGCTGCCGGTGGTCAGCGTGGCGACGGTGGAGGAAGACCTTCGCCGGCGCGACTTCTCGGTGAATGCCCTGGCCTTGGCGCTTCAGCCGTCGACCTTCGGCCGGCTGCTGGATCCTCTGGGTGGTTGGCCTGATCTGAGGAGACGCCGGCTCAGGCCGCTTCACCCCCTCTCCTTCGTCGAGGATCCGACGCGAATCTTTCGGGCGGCGCGCTATGCATCCCGGCTCCGCTTTCGTCTCGATGCCGGTGGGGTGAGGGCGTTAAGGCTGGCGCTCAAGGTGGGGGACTACCCGGCGCTGTCCGGCCAGCGGCTCAGGGCCGAGCTCGACCTCCTAGCCTCGGAGCCGCAGGGCTGGCGAGGGCTCGAGTTGCTCCTGAGATGGGGTGGCCTAAGGCTATGGGAACAAGGCTATCTGGCCTCTTCGAGAGGTCCGAGCAGAGTGAGGGCGGCTGAACGACTTTGCGCCTGGGCGAGGCGGGTGGGTATCGGACTGGACCCGAGCGAGGTCGCCTTGATCGCGCTGCTGGCGGATCAACGGCCGCTCATCGTGACCCGATGCCTCGCGCGCCTTGCCCTGAGCGGCGAGCCCTTCAGCAGGCTCTACGCGGGGGCGACCGCGGCGCCGTTGGCCCGACGGCTCGATCGCGGGAGTTGGCGCCGTCCGAGCGGGGTCGCCCTAGCCCTTCAGTCGTGCGCCATCCAGGTGCTGGTGGGCGCCTGGCTTCACGGCGGCACGCGAGCCCGGCGGCGGGTTCAGTGGTTCCTCAGCCGGGGCCAGGGAGTGCGGCCGCTCCTGTCTGGCGACGACGTCGTGGCGCTCGGTGTGCCGCGCGGGCCGGACGTGGGAGAGTGCCTGGCGGCGCTGCGCCGGCTCCGGCTGGACGGCGTGGTGAGGACCCGGAGCCAAGAGCGCGCGTTCGTGAAGGCATGGCGGCCAGAGCGCGGCCGGCGTGCGCGCGCCACCGGCGCGAGCGGGGCGGGCTCGAACAGAAAGGGAGGCTTGACGTGACCACGAAATTCATCTTCGTGACCGGGGGTGTCGTGTCGTCCTTGGGCAAGGGGCTTGCCGCGGCCTGCATCGGCTCGCTGCTCGAAGCGCGCGGCTTCCGGGTCACGCTCCAGAAGATGGACCCCTACATCAACGTGGATGCCGGGACCATGAGTCCCTACCAGCACGGCGAGGTCTACGTCACCGACGACGGCGGCGAGACCGATTTGGACCTGGGGCATTACGAGCGCTTCACCTCGGCACGGATGAGCCGCGACAACAACGTCACCACCGGCAAGGTCTACGGCACGGTCATCGAGAAGGAGCGGCGCGGTGACTACCTCGGGCGGACCGTGCAGGTCATCCCCCACATCACCGACCAGATCAAGGCCTCCATCCGCAAGGTGGCCACCGGAGTGGACGTGGTCATCGTGGAGATCGGCGGCACGGTGGGCGACATCGAGGGGCTGCCGTTCCTGGAAGCGGTGCGCCAGTTCAAGAAGGACGTGGGGAAAGACAACGTCATCTATGTCCACCTGACGCTGGTCCCGTTCATCCAAGCGGCCGCGGAGCTGAAGACCAAGGCCACCCAGCACTCGGTGAAGGAGCTACGCTCCATCGGGATCCAGCCCGACGTGCTGCTCTGCCGCACGGCCAAGGACCATCCGCTGACTCCTGCCATCAAGTCCAAGATCGCGCTCTTCTGCGATGTGGAAGAAGAGGCGGTGATCGCCGCGCGCGACGTGGACACCATCTACGAGGTGCCGCTGGTTTTCCACGACCAGGGGCTGGACGACAGCGTCGTGAAGCTGCTCGGCCTTCCCCAGGGGCCGGCGGATCTCTCCCGCTGGGAGGAGATCGTGCGCCGGATCAAGTCGCCGCGGCGCCGGTGCCGCATCGGCGTGGTCGGCAAGTACATCGAGGTGAAGGACTCGTACAAGAGCCTCTACGAGGCGCTGGCCCATGGCGGCATCGCCCACGAGACTGCGGTCGACGTGGCCTGGGTTGATGCCGAGCGCATCGAGCGGGAGGGGCTCCAGGGCCATATGGCCGGGCTCGACGGCATCCTCGTCCCGGGCGGCTTCGGAGACCGCGGCATCGAGGGAAAGATCCAGGCCATCCGCTACGCCCGGGAGGAGCGCGTGCCGTATTTCGGCATCTGCCTCGGCATGCAGTGCGCTGTCATCGAGTTCGCGCGGCATGTCTCGGGCTTGGCGGGCGCCAATTCGACGGAGTTCGACGCCGCTCCCCGCCATAACGTGATCGACCTCCTGCCGGAGCAGCGGAACATCAAGGACAAGGGCGGCACCATGCGCCTCGGGCTCTACCCCATCGCGCTGGGCGAGGGCAGCGCCGCCTTCGGGGCCTATGGGCAGGGCGCCATCAAGGAGCGCCACCGCCATCGGTACGAGGTCAACAACGACTATCTCGACACGCTGGAGAAGAGCGGCCTCAGCATCTCGGGCATCTGGCCCGACAAGCAACTAGTGGAGATCGTCGAGCTGCCCCATCACCCGTGGTTCGTGGCCGGCCAGTTCCACCCGGAGTTCCGCTCGCGCCCGTGGGAGCCCCACCCGCTCTTCGCCGCCTTCATCAAGGCCTCGCTGGACCATCAGATCCGTGGCTAGCAGGCCGCTGAAAAAGGCCCATCTGCGGCGTTGGCTCGGTCGGCGCTGCCCTCAACGTACGGTTGGCTCGGTCGGCGCTGCCCTCAACGTACGGAGAGTACGCCTCGGGCAGCGCCTCCCTCGCCGCCTTGCATCTGGACCTTTTTGAGCGGCCTGCGGAGTCTTTCAGCATCCTGCCCTAGGAGGCCGCTGAAAAAGGCCCATCTGCGGCGTTGGCTCGGTCGGCGCTGCCCTAGGGGCCTTGGCCGGGAGAGGCGCGCATGATCCGGACGCGCCCCGTCATCGTCGGCGGCGTCACCATCGGCGGAGACGCGCCCCTGGCGCTCATTGGCGGGCCCTGCGCCATCGAGGACGAGAAGCACGCGCTGATGGTGGCCGAGCGTCTGCTGCGCATCACCGGGGCGGCGCGGGTGCCGTTCATCTACAAGTCGTCCTACGACAAGGCCAACCGCTCTTCGGTGCATTCCTACCGGGGCCCTGGCCTAAGGGAAGGGCTGCGCATCCTGCGCCGGGTGAAGGACGCCGTGGGCGTTCCCGTGCTCTCCGATGTCCACGGTGTCTCCGAGGTGGGGCCGGCAGCGGAGGTGCTCGACGTGCTGCAGGTCCCGGCCTTTCTCTGCCGCCAGACCGACTTGGTCCTGGCCTGCGCGCGGAGCGGCCGGCCGGTCAACGTCAAGAAGGGCCAGTTCCTCGCGCCGCGCGAGATGCAGAACGTGGTGGAGAAGATCCGGTGCGCCGGCAGCGAGGACATCCTGCTCACCGAGCGCGGCACGAGCTTCGGCTACAATAACCTGGTCGTGGATTTCCGAAGCTTGCCGATCATGCGCGCCTTCGGCTATCCCGTGGTGTTCGACGCCACCCATTCGGTGCAGCTGCCCGGCGGTCAGGGCGACCGCTCGGGCGGCGAGCGGCGGTACGTGCAGGCGCTGGCGCGCGCGGCGGTGGCGGTGGGAGTGGACGCGCTCTTCATGGAGATCCACGAAGATCCCGACCGCACCCTCCCCGACGGGCGCCCGCTCTCCGACGGGCCCAACATGCTGAAGCTGGACGATCTGCCGCGGCTGCTGGATGAGCTCCAGGCTATCCCTGCCGCGCTCGGAGGCCGCTGATGGACCGCGGGCGGGTGCTCGCGCTGGCCGAGCGGGTGCTAAGCCTGGAGGCGGAGAGCATCCTCGGGCTCTGCTCGCGTTTGGACGATCGCTTCGTCCGGGCTGTGCAGCTGACCCGCGACTGCGCGGGGCGGGTGATCGTCACGGGCATGGGCAAATCCGGCCTCGTGGGACGGAAGATCGCCGCAACCCTCGCCAGCACGGGCACGCCGGCGTACTTCCTCCATCCGGCCGAGGGCGTCCACGGCGATATCGGGATGGTCGCCCGCGGGGACGTGATCATGGCGCTGTCCAACTCGGGAGAGACCGGCGAGGTCCTGGCGGTGCTCCCGACCATCAAGCGGCTCGGCATCCCGCTCATCCTGCTCACCGGCATGCCCGGCTCGACGCTCGCCCGCCAGGCCGATGTCGTGCTCGATGTGGGTGTGAGGGAGGAGGCCTGCCCGATGAACCTCGCACCCACTTCCAGCACCACCGCGGCGCTGGCGATGGGGGATGCGCTCGCCATGGCGCTGCTGGATCTGCGGGGGCTGCGTCCGGAGGACTACGCGGCGCTCCATCCACGGGGGAGCCTCGGCTGGAAGGCGCTCTTCAAGGTGCGCGACCTCATGCACACGGGTGAGGCGGTGCCCGCGGTGTCGGAGACCGCGACCATGAAGGAGGCTATGGAGGAGATGAGCGCCAAGCGCATGGGGATGACCACGGTGGTGGACGCCCGGGGACGGCTGTCGGGTATCATCACGGACGGCGATCTCCGCCGCCAGCAGCTCGCCCACGGCTCGTTGCTGGACCACCGGGCCGAAGAGTGCATGACGCAGGATCCCAAGCGGATCGGCGCCGACGAGCTGGCGGCGACCGCGCTCTCCCTCATGGAAACCCACACCATCACGCACCTCATCATCACCGACGCCGGCGGGCGCCCGGTGGGGGTGATTCGCCTGCAGGACATCCTGCGCGCCAAGATCGTGTGAAGTCCCGAAATGGTCCGGGAGCACGAGCCGAGAGACGGCCGACGGGCCGCGGGAGCGACGGAGAGCGGTGCGGCGAGCTCCGCGAAGATCGGTCGGGCGGCCCGCATTCGACTCCTCGTCCTCGACGTGGATGGCGTCCTGACCGACGGCGGGCTCTACTACGGTCCGTCCGGCGAGGACACTAAGCGGTTCTACGTTCAGGACGGCCTGGCCATGGTCGAGGCTCAGCGGGCCGGGCTCGCGGTCGCGGTCATCTCGGGGCGGGCTTCGGCGCCGGTCACGCGCCGCCTGGCGGAACTGGGAATCACCGAGGTTCACCAGGGGGTCGAGGACAAGAGTGCCGTGCTGGCCGCGCTGATGACGCGCCTCGGGCTCGACGCGGCGGAGGTGGCCGTGATGGGAGACGATCTGAGCGACCTGCCGCTGATGCGGCGGGTCGGCCTGGCGCTGGCGCCGCTCAACGCCGTCCGCGAGGTGCGAGCAGCGGCCCACTGGGTGTCGCGACGCGGTGGTGGAGAGGGCGCCGTCCGCGAGGCGCTGGAGCTACTGCTCAGGGCGCGAAAGGCGTGGCCGCCGCGCTCCTAGACCGGAACGCTCGCTGGCCAAGCCGGCGCTCGAACGGGGATCACGTCACATGAGCTTTTTCTCCGACAGGCTCGTGGGAGAATCAGGGGCGGCCCGAGAGGCTCCGGGCAGCGAGTCGACCTTTCTTGTTTGCCTCGCTCGGGCTTGATGTGCTACGGTGGTACCGAAATTGCATATGCGCAAGCTGCCTCTCGTGATCATCGGATGCGTGGTCCTATTTCTGTTGGCCGTGGTGGGTGTGCTTCTCACCAAGTCCCGTGGCGCTAAGCTCCAGCCCCCGGAGCCCGCCCAGACCAAGGCGGACTATCGGATCAAGGAAGTGCATCTGCAGGAGGAGTATCGCGGCAGCGCCCGCTGGCAGCTGCACGCCGAGTACGGAGAGATCTTCGAGGACCAGGGCAAGACCGTGATGAAGAAGGTCACGATTCGGATCAACGAGCCCTCGCGCGCCTGGACTGTGAGCGGCGACGAAGGTGACCTGTTCCGCGATACCAAGGACGTGGAGCTCCGGGGGCACGTGGTGGTGGTCTCGAGCGACGGGCTGCGCCTGGAGACGAACCGGCTCAACTGGGCGGCCAGGGAACAGCGGGCCTGGACCGATGAACCGGTCACCATTCGGAGGAGCGGCGTGGTGGTGCGGGGGCAGGGCTTCGAGTCGCGAGTCAACGAGGAGGCCACCACGGTCAAGGGCCGCCTGCGCGCGACGATCACCAGCGAGCGGGGCGCCATGCGGGAGGAGAAATCGTGAGGCGCCCACCGCTCGTGGCCGCGCTGCTCGTCTGGCTGGTGGTACTCCAGGGGCCCGGGCCAGCGTTGGGGCAGACACCGCCCCGGAGCGGCGCGGCCTCGCCCGCCCCGTCGCCGACCCGGGCGGCCCCCAGGCCACGGCCGGCGGACCCGCTGGCCAGGCCAGCCGGGGACAACAAGAACGCCCCCGTCACGGTGGACGCCGACCAGCTCGAAAACCTCCAGAAGGAGGGGCTCATCGTCTTCACCGGCAACGTGGTGGCCAGCCAGAACAGCTCCACCCAATACGCCGACCGCATGGAGGTGTACCTGGACGCCAAGGGCGAGAACATCGTGCGGACGGTCTCGACCGGGAACGTGCGGATCATCACCAAGGATTGCCGCATGGGTACCGCGAGGCGGGCCGAGTACTACGATGCCGAGCAGCGTGTGCTGCTCATCGGCAACGCACGGGTGTGGCGCGAAGACAACGTGGTGACCGGGGAGCGGATCACCATGTACCTGGCCGAGGACCGCAGCGTCGTCGAGAGCGGCAAGCAGGAGCGGGTGAAGGCCGTCTTCTACCCCAAGAGCCAGGAGCCCGGGAAGGCCGACGGCACACCGGCGGCGGGGGTGGTCCCCTGCGGCTGATGCGGCTCCGCCGGCACGCCTGCGCGCCTCTGGAGGCACAGTGGAAGGCCTGATCGCCCAGAGCCTCCGGAAGCGGTTCCGCAGCCGCGTGGTCGTCAACCGCGTCAGCCTGGATATCCATCCCGGGGAGGTGGTGGGATTGCTTGGACCCAACGGCGCCGGCAAGACCACGTCGTTCTACATGATCGTGGGCCTCCTCCGTCCCGACGACGGGCGCATCTTTCTCGAGGGCCAGGAAGTGACCGATCTGCCGATGTACAAGCGGTGCCGCCTCGGGATGGGGTATCTGCCCCAGGAGTCGTCGGTGTTCCGGAAGCTCACAGTCGAGGAGAACCTCCTGGCGATCCTGGAGACGCTGGACCTCTCGCACGGGGAGCGGATGGCGCGACTCGAGGAGCTCCTGGCGGAGCTCGAGCTGACGCCGCTGGCCCGGCACAAGGCCTACACGCTCTCCGGGGGTGAGCGGCGGCGCCTGGAGATCACCCGCGCGCTGGTGACGAACCCGCGCTACCTGCTGCTCGACGAGCCGTTCACCGGGATCGACCCCATCGCCATCGGCGACATCCAGGAGATCATCGCGCGGCTCCAGGAGCGCGGCATCGGCCTGCTCATCACCGATCACAACGTGCGGGAGACGTTGGCCATCACCGACCGCGCGTACATCCTGCATGATGGACGCATCCTGGCTTCGGGCACGGCCATGGAGCTGGCGAACAACCCCAAGGCGCGCGAGATCTATCTCGGCGAGAAGTTTTCGCTCTAACCACCCGACCCATGAAACTGGCGCTTCGGCAAACCCAGCGAGTCGTGATGACGCCGCTCCTGCAGCAGGCCATCCAGCTCCTGCAGCTGTCCACGCTGGAGCTGGAACAGGTCGTCCGGAAGGAGCTGGAGGAGAATCCCCTTCTCGAGGAGGTCCCGGTGGAGGCCGCCGAGACCCAGAGCGCGACGGCGCCGGGGACTGCCGAGGTCGCGCCGGCGCCGGCGCCGAGCGAGCCGGTCTCCAAGGAGACGTCCACGGTGGACGGCGAGCGCGCGGACGAGCTGCCGTTCGACTTGAGCGCGGCCATCTTCGATGAGCCCGACGAGCGCACCCCGGTCTCCATGGAAGAGCGCGAGGAGCTGCCCTTCGAGAACCTCGCGGGCAACGAGGCGCTCTCCCTCGCCGACCACCTCGTGGACCAACTCCGCCTCGCTACGAGCGAGCCGGCGGCGTTGCGCGTCGGCGAGGCGATCATCGGGAACCTGGACGAGGACGGGTACCTCCGGGCCGAGCTCTCCGAGATCGCCGAGGGGACGGGCAGCTCGCTCGCGACCGTGGAGGCGGCGCTGCGGCTGGTGCAGGGATTCGACCCTCGGGGCGTGGCGGCCCGGAGCGTGCAGGAGTGCCTGCTGCTCCAGGTGACCGCCGATCCGGAGCCCGACCCAGTCACCGTCGAGATCCTCGAGCACTATTTCGAGGACCTGGGGCGCCGGCGCTACGCCGAGATCGCGCGGGCGATGAGGTTGCCGCCGGACCGCATCATGGAGTCCGTCGAGGAGATCCAGGGGCTCGAGCCCAAGCCGGGGCGCCGCTTCGGCGGCAACGACTCGCGCTACATCGTCCCCGACGTGACGATCCAGAAGGTCGGCAACGACTACATCATCCTCCTGAACGAGGAAGGGATCCCGAGGCTCCGTGTCAACTCGCTCTACCGCTCGCTGCTGAGGCGGTCGGGGGACGAGGCCAAGCAATACGTGGAACAGAAGATCCGGTCGGCGGTGTGGCTCATCAAGAGCGTGGAGCAGCGACAGCGGACGCTGCGCCGGGTCGCGCAGAGCCTGGTGAACTTCCAGCGCGAATTCCTGGACAAGGGGCTCTCGCACCTTCGGCCGCTGGCGCTCCGCGACGTCGGCGACGACATCAACATGCACGAGTCCACCATCAGCCGGGTCACGACCAACAAGTACGTGCAGACGCCCCAGGGGCTCTTCGAGCTGAAGTTCTTCTTTCACAGCGGCATCGCGTCCACTAACGGCGCCATGGTGTCGTCGGTTTCCGTGAAGAAGATGATCCGCGACATGGTGGACGCCGAGGACGCCGGCACTCCCTTGTCCGACCAGGAGATCGCCCGGGCCCTGCACGCGCAGGGGTTGACCATCGCGCGCCGGACCGTCGCGAAGTACCGCGAGGAGCTGGGCGTGCTGCCGTCGCACCAGCGGCGGCTCCAGGCGAAGAAGCACTAGGGCCCGCGATGCAGGTCATCGTCAGCACGCGCGGTCTGACCATCACCAAGACGTATAAGGACACCCTCACCCAAAAGCTCTCCAAGCTCGAGCCGCTGTTGCCCAAGATCATCGAGACCAAGGCCGTGCTCTCGAAGGAGAAGCACCGGCGGACGGCCGCCCTCACCCTCATCGCCAAGCACCACACCTTCAGGAGCGAGGAGACGGCGGGGGACCTGGCCGTGGCGGTTGATATGGCGGTGGATGCCCTCGCGCGGCAGGTGAGAGAGATGAAGGACCGGGTGAAGAACCGGAAGGCCCGTCACGCGCGCCGCCCCGGCCCCGCCGCGCGCCCGGTCGTTCCGGCGATCCCCGATGTCATCGTGCGGCAGACTCCACTCAAGCCCATGTCGCTGGAGGAGGCGGAGGCCGAGCTTCGTCTGCGGGGCGACGACTTCGTGGTCTTCACCAATGCGTCGACCGACGCGGTCAACGTCCTCTACCGCAGGACGGACGGGGGCCTGGGGCTCATCGAGCCGGTGGCGTGAGCGAAGGGCCGCGGCTGCCGATGGCGCCCCCGGCCATCAGCTTCGTCATCATCACCGGGCTCTCCGGAGCCGGCAAGAGCTACGCGATCAAGTGCTTCGAGGACATGGGCTACTTCTGCGTGGACAACCTGCCCACCACGCTCATTCCGACCTTCGCCGAGCTGTGCGCGCAATCGAGCCGCCAGATCCAGAAGATCGCCCTGGGCGTGGACGTACGGGAGGGCGAGTACCTGGAGCACTTCGTGGAGGCGCTCCAGGCACTGCGCGCCCGGGGCCACCGCGTCGAGGTGTTGTTCCTCGAGTCGGGCGACGAAGCCCTGGTCCGCCGCTACAACGAGACGCGGCGACGCCACCCGCTGGCCGGCGAGGGCAGCGTGCTCGACGGGATCCGCGCCGAGCGGCACGCGCTCGCCCACCTGCGCGAGGTGGCCGGTCGGATCATCGATACCTCGGGGCTCACGGTGCACCAGTTCAAGGACCGCCTCATCGAGGCCTACGCCGCCCAGGAGGCGCGGGACGCGCTCACCGTGTCGCTGGTGTCCTTCGGCTTCAAGTACGGCGTGCCGTACGACGCCGACCTGGTCTTCGACGTGCGCTTCTTGCCCAACCCCCACTTCGTCGACGGGCTCCGGTCTCTCGATGGGCGCGACGCGCCGGCGGCCAAGTTCGTCCTCTCCCACGAGGACAGCCGCGAGTTCCTGGCGCGGCTCGAGGACCTGCTACGCTTCCTGCTCCCGCTCTACCAGCGCGAGGGCAAGGCCTATCTCACGGTGGCCATCGGGTGCACGGGCGGGCGCCACCGCTCCGTGACCCTGGTGGAGGCGCTGCGCGCGTTTCTCGAGGAGATGGGGTTGCAGCCCATCGTGCGTCACCGGGATCTGGACCGTGAGTGAGGAGCTTACCTTCCTCTTCGGCGTCCACAACCACCAGCCGGTGGGGAATTTCGAATCGGTCGTCCGGGACGCGGTCGACCGGGCCTACCGGCCGTTCCTCGAGGTGTTGCTCGAGGTCCCCGAGCTGGCGGTGACGATCCACTGCTCGGGCGCATTGCTGGCGTTCCTCCGCGACAAGGCGCACCCCACCTTCGACCTGCTGGGCTCGCTTGTCTCGGACGGTCGTGTCGAACTCCTGACGGGCGGCTTCTACGAGCCGATCCTTCCCATGCTCCCCGACCGGGACAAGGTAGGCCAGATTCAGGCGCTGACCGAGTTTCTCAAGTCGAGCTTCGGCGTGAGCCCGCGGGGGATGTGGCTGGCCGAGCGGGTGTGGGAGCCGCACCTGCCGAAGGTGCTCAGGGACGCGGGAGTGGAATTCGTGCTCCTCGACGATTCCCATTTCGCCGCCGCCGGCCTCGATCCCGAGTCGCTCGGCGGCTATTACCTGACCGAGGAGCAGGGCGCGACGCTCGCGGTGTTTCCGATCAGCCAGCGCCTACGCTACCTGGTGCCCTTCGCCGATCCGCAAGAGGCGGTGCGCTATCTCGAAGGGCGCCGCGACGCCGGCGCGGTGACCCTCATGGATGATGGCGAGAAGTTCGGCGTCTGGCCGGGCACTGACCGGCTTGTGTACCGCGACGGCTGGCTCCGCCGCTTCCTCGACGCCCTCGGGGCGGCGCCGGGTCTGCGGCTGTCGACCTTCTCGCGGTATCTGACGGCCAGCCGGCCAAGCGGCCGCGTCTACCTGCCGACCACGGCCTATACCGAGATGGGCGAGTGGGCGCTCCCGGCCGAGGCGGCCGGGGAGCTGGAGGCAGCGAAGAAGCGGCTGGCCGGGCTCGCGGATGGGGAGCGTCTCGTCCGGCTGCTGAGGGGCGGGTTCTGGCGGAACTTCCTCGTCAAGTACCCGGAGGTCGCCGACTCCTATTGGAAGATGCTGCGCCTGTCGGGACGGGTGGCAGACGGGCTCGCGGCGCGCCCCGGTGACCCGCGGCTCCTCTCGGCGCGCGAGCGGCTGTGGCAAGGCCAGGCCAACGACGCCTACTGGCACGGGGTCTTCGGGGGCTGCTACCTTCCGCATTTGCGGCGCGCGGTCAAGTCGGCGCTCGTCGCCTGCGAGCGGCTGCTCGGCCCTCCCCGGGGAGCGGCGGCCATCGAGTGGCAAGAGGAGGACCTGAACGGCGACGGCCGCGTGGAAGTCTCGGTGCGCACGCGGGAGCTCGCCCTCACGCTCCACCCGGAGCGGGGTGGCACGCTCACCGAGCTTGCCTACCTGGCGCGCGATGTGGACGTCGCCGACGTCCTGACGCGGCGGCGGGAGGGATATCACGCGCGCGTCGGGGATCCCGAGGCCCGCGCGGAGCGCGACGAGGTGAAAACCATCCACGCGGCGGCGACGGCGCGCGAGGTCGGGCTCGCGGCACTGCTCGAGTACGACGCCTTCCGGCGCGCCTCGCTGCTCGACGGGCTGTTCGCCGACGGCGTCGCGGTGAGCCCGCTGAGCCCGTGGGAGGCGGCGCGCGCCGTTCTCGGCGAGCGCCCCATGGCCCATGCGCTCCACGTCTCGGCCGACGCGGTGGAGCTCGTCTGCTCGCAGGACCGCCTGGATGAGCTCCCGCTCGCGGTCGAGAAGAGGGTCAGGGTCCCGCGGGCAGGGGCACGGCTCGATATCCGCTACCGGCTCCGCTGGGACGGTGGCGAGCCGCTGGCGGCGCGCTGGGGAGTGCAGTTCAACCTGGCGCTCAGCGCCGGCGACGCGCCGGGTCGCTACTTCCGATTTCCGGGCCGGCCCTCGCTTGGGAGTCGGGGACGGCTCGATGGCCAGCAGGCGCTCGCCATGGTGGACGAGTGGCTCGGGTGCGAACTCGAGCTCCGCTGGGCGCGGGCGGGCGAGGTGGCATGGGCGCCCGTCGAGACCGTCTCCTTGTCGGAAGCCGGGTTCGAGCGGATCTATCAGGGCTCGGCGCTTCTCGTGATCTGGCCGCTCCGGCTGCTCGCCGGAGAGGCATGGGACATGGCGCTCGAGCTCGGTCTCAGCGAACCCGTGGATGGCCCGCCCGAATTCGCTTGAGCCGCTCGCGACGGGCATGCTAGAGTTTCGTATTCCGGCGTGAGACTTCGATAGGGGAGGGCTAAGGATGGCGCGCGAGGAGTACCTGTTCACGTCCGAGTCGGTGACGGAAGGGCATCCGGACAAGATCGCCGATCAGATTTCGGACGCGGTGCTGGACGCGATCATCGCGCAGGATCCCGTGGGACGTGTCGCCTGCGAGACCCTCCTCACGACCGGGCTCGTCGTCATCGCCGGGGAGATCACGACGTCCTGCTACGTCGACATCCCGAGGATCGTGCGCGAGACGATCAAGGGCGTCGGCTACACGCGGGCCAAGTTCGGCTTCGACTACGAGACCTGCGGCGTGATCACCGCGATCGACGGGCAGTCGCCCGACATCGCCATGGGCGTGGACAACCTGGGCGCCGGCGACCAGGGGCTCATGTTCGGCTACGCCTGCACCGAGACCGAGGAGCTGATGCCGCTGCCGATCATGCTGGCGCACAAGCTGGTCCGGGGCCTCACCGAGACACGGAAGAGGGGCACGCTCGGATACCTCCGGCCCGACGGCAAGAGCCAAGTCTCGGTCCGCTACGTGGACGGCAAGCCCGTGTCGGTCGAGACCGTTGTCATCTCAACCCAGCACAGCCCGGACGTGACGCTCGAGCGGATCCGCGAGGACGTCATCGAGCGCGTCGTCCTGCCGACCATCCCGAGCCACCTCATCGATCCCAAGCGTATCGTCTACCACATCAACCCGACGGGGCGCTTCGTCACCGGTGGTCCCATGGGGGACACGGGGCTCACGGGACGCAAGATCATCGTGGACAGCTATGGCGGCTCCTGCCCGCACGGCGGCGGGGCCTTTTCCGGCAAGGACCCGACCAAGGTCGATCGGTCCGCCTGCTACATGGCCCGGTACGTGGCCAAGAACATCGTCGGCGCCGGCCTCGCGGAGCGGGCGCAGGTGCAGGTGGCGTACGCCATCGGGGTGGCGGATCCGGTTTCCATCATGGTGGACACCTTCGGCACCGGCAAGGTTCCCACGGCCAAGCTCGAAGCGATGGTCCGGCGCCACTTCGACTTCACCCCTGCCGGGATCATCAAGTATCTGAATCTCCGCCGTCCGATCTACAAGAAGACCGCCGCCTACGGCCACTTCGGCCGGAGCGAGCCCGAGTTCACTTGGGAGCACCTCGACCGGGTCAACGATCTCCGCGACGACGCCGGGGTGTGAGGTAGGGCGGCTTTCGGGGATCGCGCCGGAAGGCGCGGCCGGTGCGGAGGCCGCCCGGTCCGGGTCGAACCTGCCAAGCCGAGAGCGAGAAGGGGACGCCTTGATGACGGACCATGACGTGAAAGACCTCTCGCTGGCCCCGACCGGTAAGCTCAAGATCGAATGGGCCGAGCAGTTCATGCCGGTGCTCCGACAGGTGCGGGAGCGCTTCGCCAAGGAGCAGCCGTTCAAGAGCCTGAGGCTCGGCGCGTGCCTGCACGTCACCACCGAGACCGCGGTGCTGATGATGACCCTGAAGGCGGGCGGTGCCCACGTCGCTCTCTGCGCCTCCAACCCCCTCTCCACCCAGGACGATGTGGCCGCCGCCCTGGTCGCCGAGCACGACATCGCCACCTTCGCCAGGAAGGGGGAGGACAACGCCAGCTACTACCGGCACATCCAGTCCGTGCTCGCCGTTCGGCCGCAGGTCACGATGGACGACGGCGCGGATCTGATCTCGACGCTTCACGGAGACCGCAAAGACCTCCTGCCCGGCGTCCTCGGGGGCACCGAGGAGACCACCACCGGGGTGCTCCGGCTTCGCGCCATGGAGAAGGATGGCGTGCTCGGGTTCCCGGTCATCGCGGTCAACGACGCCGACACCAAGCACCTCTTCGACAACCGCTACGGGACGGGGCAGTCCACGGTGGACGGGATTCTCCGCGCCACCAACGTGCTCCTGGCCGGGAAAGTGGTGGTGGTGGCGGGCTACGGCATGTGCGGGCGGGGAGTGGCCGCGCGAGCCCACGGCATGGGCGCCCAGGTGATCATCACCGAGGCCGCGCCCATGCGCGCTCTCGAGGCCGTGATGGACGGGTACCGCGTGATGCCCATGGGGAAGGCGGCCGAGGAGGGCGACGTGTTCGTCACCGTCACCGGCAACACGTCCGTCATCCGGGCCGAGCACTTCGTGAAGATGAAAGACGGCGCCATCCTCGCCAACTCGGGTCACTTCAACGTGGAGATCGACCTTGAGGGGCTGGCGCGGCTGGCCCAGACGCGGCGCGCGGTACGCCCGTTCGTCGAGGAGTTCGCGCTCCGCGGAGGCAAGCGGCTCTACCTGCTCGGCGAGGGACGGTTGATCAACCTCGCGGCGGCCGAGGGCCATCCGGCCATCGTCATGGACATGAGCTTCGCCAACCAGGCGCTGTCGGCGGAGTACCTGGTCAAGCACGGCCGGAACCTCAGGTCGAAAGTGTACGTCGTCCCGCGCGACATCGATCTGGAGATCGCCCGGCTCAAGCTCCGTTCCATGGACATCCAGATCGACGACCTGTCGCCCGAGCAGGAGACCTATCTGTCCTCCTGGACCCACGGGACGTAGTCGAGAGATTGCTGGAGGGAACGCGTGCGATGTGATGACGTTCGAGCGCCGGCTTTGCCGGCGCCATCCTGTCTTGGGGGAGGCCTCGGAGGGGGCCGTCGAGGCCCCCTCCGATTGTACTAGGGAGGCGCGTGGCTCGTAGGACGCAGGGGGCGATCGGGTACACGCGGCGCCCCCGCGTCGGCCTCTGGCTCCTGCTCGCCGTGGTGATCCTGGCCGCGGGGGGCCAGGCGGTGCCACTCTACACCGACTGGCTCTGGTTCAAGGAAGTCGGCTTCACTCAAGTCTTTACAACGCGCCTCGCGCTCAACGGGTGGCTCTTCCTCGGGCTGGGCGGGGCCGTGTTCATCTTCTTGTTCGCCAACCTCTCGCTGGCCGCCCGCACCGCGCCGCCCGACGTCTACTGGGAGTTGGAGGATCAGCTGGGCCTGCCCGGGCGCGCCATCCTGGAGCCGCTCGTGCGACGGCTGCTGCTCCCCGTGGTCTCGGTGATCGCCCTCTTCTCCGGTGGCCGGGCCACGGCGGCCTGGGACACGATGCTCGAGTATCTCAACGCCACGCGCTTCGGCCGCGTGGACCCGGTCTTCGGTCAGGACCTGGGCTTCTACGTGTTCGAGTTGCCCGTCTGGCGGCTGCTCCACGGTTGGGCGACCGCGCTGGTGGCGGGCACCCTCGTGCTGACCGCCGCGGTGTACGTCCTGCAGCGCAGCCTGGTGCTGACGGCGCGCGGCCCGCGGCTGGCTGGGGCGGCGCGCCTGCATCTCTTGGGGCTCGGGGCGCTGCTCCTGCTCCTGCGGGCGGTGGGCTTCTGGCTCGACCGCTACGATCTCCTCTACTCGCGGCGCGGGGTCGTCTTCGGCGCCTCCTACACGGATGTGAACGCCTCGCTCCCGGTCCTGGGCTGGCTGGCCGTGCTGGCGCTCGCGTGCGCGGGGGCCTGCGTCGTCCAGATGTTGCGGTCGGGCTGGCGCTTCCTCGTAGCCGGGCTCATGGTGTTCCTCCTGTTCTGGGTCCTGGGACTGGGCGTCTACCCGGCCCTGCTTCAGCGGTTTCGGGTCACCCCGAATGAGCTCGCCGCCGAGCGGTCGTACATCGAGCACAATATCCGGATGACGCGCGAGGCCTACCTGCTCGACCGGGTGGCGGAGAAGGAGTTCGCCGCCGAGGAAGACCTCAACCCGGCGGCCCTCGAGCGCAACAGCCTCACCATCAAGAACATCCGCCTCTGGGACCACCGGCCACTCCTGATCACCTACGGCAAGCTCCAGGAGATCCGCACCTACTACAAGTTCCTCGACGTGGACGTGGACCGCTACGCGGTCAACGGCGAGTACCGCCAGGTGATGCTCTCGGCGCGCGAGCTGTCGTATCGGGACCTTCCGAGCCGCGGCTGGATCAACGAGCGGCTCACTTACACCCACGGCTACGGGCTCGTGGCGGGCCCGGTGAACCGCATCAGTCCCGAAGGGCTGCCGGAGTTCTTCTTGAAGGACATCCCGCCGGCCGGGAGCGGGCTGCCGAAGGTCACGCGGCCCGAGATCTACTACGGCGAGCTCGGCAACGATTACGTGTTCGTGCGCACGCGCTCGCAGGAGCTGGACTACCCCTCGGGCGACCAGAACGTCTACACGCGCTACCACGGCCGGGGCGGCATCCCGGTCACCTCGCTGCTGGCGAAGCTCGCGTTCACCCTCCGCTTCGGAGAGCTGAAGCTGCTCCTCTCCGATGATCTCACCGCCGACAGCCGCGTGATGATCTACCGGGACATCGGCGCGCGCGTCCGCACGGCGGCGCCCTTCCTCCGGTTCGACCGCGATCCCTACCTGGTGGTGACCGAGGACGGCCGGCTGGTGTGGATCGCGGACGGTTACACCACGAGCGACCGCTACCCCTACGCCCAGCCGGTGCGAGGCTTCAACTATATCCGGAATTCGGTGAAGGCGACCGTGGACGCCTACCACGGCACCGTGACGTACTACATCGCCGACACCGCCGATCCCGTGATCAGCACGTACGCGAAGGCCTTTCCCGGACTCTTGAGGCCGCTCGCGGAGATGCCGAAGGACCTGCTGGCCCATATCCGCTATCCCGAGGACCTGTTCGCGGTGCAGGCGAGGATGTACGCCACCTACCACATGCAGGACCCGCAGGTTTTCTACAACAGGGAGGACCTCTGGACCATCCCGCGGCTGCCCCAGGAGGGGCGGGAGCAGGAGATGGACCCCTATTTCACGATCATGCGGCTGCCGGGGGAGCCCAAGGAGGAGTTCGTTCTGCTCGAAGCTTTCAACCCGAGCGGCCGCGACAACATGATCGGGCTCATGGCGGCGCGGGCGGACGCGCCCAACTACGGCCGGCTCATCGCCTACAACTTCCCGAAGCAGAAGCTCGTGTACGGCCCTCGCAATATCGATGCGCGCATCAACCAGGACCCGGTGATCTCCCAGCAGATCTCGCTCTGGAACCAGCAGGGCAGCCGTGTGCTCCGCGGCTCCCTCTTCGCCATCCCGATCGATCAGTCGTTGATCTACGTCCTGCCGCTCTACCTCGCCGCCGACCAGGGGGGGGCCCTGCCGGAGTTGCGGCGCGTGGTGGTCGTCTACGGAAACAAGATCGCGATGGAGCCGTCGCTCGAGCTGTCGCTCCAGCGCATCTTCGGCGGGCAGCTGGGCGGCGAGGAAGCCGCCCAGCGGCCGGCGTCGCCCGGCGTGCCGGCGGGGGTGATGGAGGGCGTGCTGACGGGGCTGGTGCAGCGGGCGTGGGACGCCTGGCAGAAGGCGCAGGAGGCCCTCCGGCGCGGCGACTGGGCGGCCTACGGCCAGGAGCAGAAGCGGCTGGAAGAGGCGCTCCGCCAGCTTAAAGAGCGGCGCTGATACCTCGGAGGGGGCGAGGGCGGCCGCCTCCGAGGCCTCCCCCAAGCAATGGGTTGCGCCGGCAAAGCCGGCGCTCGAAACGTCGATCAGATCGCGCCAGCGTTTCTGCGGCGGGCTTCCTGGTCGGGCTTCTGTTTCATGGTGGTCCTCCCGTCGGGCCTGCGTGCGCGCGTTCAGACCACCGTGATCGTCGCCGCGACGCGAGAGCGCGACCAGCGGCGCGTGCCGTGGTCCCTCTCCTGGCGGCGCGGGCGCAGCGGCTGGCCGGGGGCGCCCCCGTGCTACAATGACAGTTCCACATGAGTGAGATGTCCGATCGCTACGACCCGAGTCGCGTCGAGGCTCGCTGGTACGGCGTGTGGGAGGAGCGCGGATACTTTCACGCCGATCCGGCCTCACGCAAGCGGCCGTACTCCATGGTGATCCCGCCGCCCAACGTCACGGGCTCGCTGCACTGGGGCCACGCGCTGAACAACACGCTGCAGGACATCCTGATCCGTTACAAGCGGATGGACGGGTTCGAGACCCTCTGGCTTCCCGGCACCGACCACGCGAGCATCGCCGTCCACGTCATCCTGGAGCGGCAGCTGGCCGCCGAGGGGAAGACCAAGGAGGATCTGGGGCGCGAGGCCTTTCTCGCGCGCGCCTGGAAGTGGAAGGAGGAGTCGGGCGGGATCATCATCAAGCAGCTCAAGCGACTCGGCGCGTCGTGTGATTGGCAGCGCGAGCGCTTCACCATGGACGCGGGCCTGTCGGCCGCCGTGCGCGAGACCTTCGTGCGCCTCTGGGAAGAAGGGCTCATCTACCAGGGCGACTATATCGTCAACTGGTGTCCGCGCTGCCAGACGGTGCTGTCGGACCTCGAGGTCGAGCGCGAGGAGCGCGACGACGAGTTCGTGTACATCAAGTACGGGCCATTGACCCTGGGAACGGTGAGGCCCGAGACGAAGCTCGGCGACACCGCGCTGGCCGTGCACCCGAAGGACAAGCGCTATCGCACGTACGTCGGCAAGGTCATGGAGGTGGCGTCGGTCGAGGGGACCGTCACCCTCCAGGTGGTGGCGGACAGCGCCGTGGATCCCAAGTTCGGCACAGGCGTGATCAAGGTCACCCCTGGACATGACCCCGTGGACTTCGAGATCGGCCGCCGCCACAACCTGCCCGTGCGCACCGTGATCGGGTTCGACGGCAAGATGACTGAGCTGGCGGGGAAGTATGCCGGCCTCGACCGCTTCGCGTGCCGCCGGCGGATCGTGGAAGACATGAAGGCGCTGGGGCTGATCGAGCGCATCGAGCCCTACCGCCACGCCGTCGGGGTGTGCTACCGCTGCAAGACCGTGGTGGAGCCACTCATCTCCAAGCAGTGGTATGTGCGGATCAAGCCGCTGGCGGAGCCGGCCATCAAGGCGGTGCGGAGCGGGCGGATCAAGATCATTCCGCGCGGTTGGAGCAAGACCTACTACCACTGGATGGAGAACATCCGCGACTGGCCCATTTCCCGCCAGCTCTGGTGGGGGCACCGGATGCCGGTCTGGTATTGCGACGCCGACGGCGGCATCCACGTGTCGAGGACGGATCTCACGAGCTGCCCTCAGTGCGGAGGCCCGGTGCGCCAGGACCCGGACGTGCTCGACACCTGGTTCTCCTCGGGACTCTGGCCGTTCTCGACGCTCGGCTGGCCGCAGGAGACGCCGGAGCTGAAGGCCTTCTACCCGACTTCCTGCCTCGTCACGGCCTTCGAGATCCTGTTCTTCTGGGTCGCCCGGATGATCATGCTCGGCCTCAGGTGCATGGGAGACATCCCGTTCCGCCACGTGTACATCCACGCCCTCGTCCTCGACGCCGAGGGGCGGAAGATGTCCAAGTCGAAAGGCAACGTCGCCGATCCGCTGGCGGTGATGGAGAAGTACGGGACGGATGCTTTCCGCTTCACGCTGGCGGCGGTGGCCGCCCAGGGGCGCGGTATCCGGCTGGCTGAGGAGCGGATCGAGGGCTACCGGAACTTCGCCAACAAGATCTGGAACGCGTCGCGGCTGGTGCTCTCGAACCTGGACGGCTACGATCCGAAGCTGGCGCGGCGCGGGCGCCCGTCGGTGGCGGATCGCTGGATCCTCAGCCGGCTGGCCGGCGCCATCGCGGCCGTCCGCAGGGCGCTCGACGGCTATCGCTTCAACGACGCAGCCTCGGCCGTCTACCAGTTCCTCTGGCACGAGCTGTGCGACTGGTACCTCGAGATCGCCAAGCGGAGCCTTTACCAGTCCGAGGATCCGATCGCACGCGCGGTCACCCAGCACACCCTGGTGCAGGCGCTGGAAACGACACTCCGGCTGCTGCACCCGTTCATGCCGTTCATCTCCGAGGAGATCTGGCAGCGGCTCCCGCATCAGGGCGAGTCCATCATGATCGCGCCCTTCCCCAAGGCGACGCGGAAGTGGCGCGACCTCGACGCCGAGCGGCAGATGACGCCGGTGATCGACATCGTCGGCGCCATCCGCGCCATCCGGAGCGAGAGCCGCATTCCGCCGGGGGCGGAGCTGGAGGTAACCATCAAGCCCGGATCGACGGCGACCGCGGATGTCGTGGCGTTCGCCGCGCCGCTCATCGGCGCCCTCTCGCGGTCGGTGATCACCGTGGCGTCCGCCGCCGGCCGGCCACCGCACTCGGCCCACGCCCTGGCGGGCGGGGCCGAGGTGTTCGTGCAGTTGGCGGGCGTGGTGGATCTGGCCGCCGAGCGGAACCGGCTCCTCAAGGAGATCGAAAAGGCGGAGAAGGAGATGGCCTTTCTCGGGGGCAAGCTGGCGCGCGCGGACTTCGTCGAGCGCGCGCCCGCGGAGGTGGTGGAACGGGAGCGAGCTCGGCTGGCCGAACAGCGACGGATCCGCGAGAAGCTCTCCTCGAGCCTCGCCGCGATCGAGTGACTGCGGTGAGCCGGCTCGTCGGTTGTGTCGTCCACGCCCTCGACACCGTGGACTCGACCCAGACCGTCCTGGCGCGGCTGGCGAGCGAGGGAGCGCCCGAGGGCACGGTTGTCACGGCCCGACACCAGACCGGCGGACGCGGCCGCCGGGGGCGATGCTGGTGGGACGCACCGGGGCAGAGCCTCCTGATGTCCGTGCTGCTGAGGCCGCCAATCCCGGCGGCCCACGCCCCCCAGCTTTCTCTCGTCGCCGGTCTGGCCGTGGCCGACGCCCTGGGGACGGCCACGGGCGTGGAGGCGCGCATCCGCTGGCCAAACGACGTGCTCGTCGACAGGCGGAAGATCTGCGGCGTGCTCCCGGAGGCCGTGTCGAATCCGGACGGCCGCGTCCGGCACGTCCTGCTCGGGATGGGGATCAACGTCGGCCAGGAGGAGTTCCCGGACGGGTTGCGCGCTCATGCGACCTCGCTCAGGTTGGCGACGGGCGTGGCGCACGACCAGGGTCGGATCCTCGCGGTGCTGCTGGAGGCGCTCGGCGGGCGGTATCGCGAGTGGCTGGCGGGTGGATTCGCGGGGGTCCGGGACGAATGGCGACGCCGTGCGGGCACGCTCGGCGAGCGGGTGCGCACGCCGGATGGCCGGGAGGGTGTGGCGATGGACGTGGCGGAGGACGGCGCCCTGCTGGTCGACGCCGGTGAGGGCGCCCTGACGCGCGTGGTCTCGTGGGCCTGGGCGACGGGCCCCTGAGCCGCCGCGCGAAGGGAGCACGCGATGCTGCTCGTCATCGAGGTCGGCAACACCAACACGGGAGTCGGCGTCTACGACGGGCGCCGGCTGCTGGTCTCCTGGCGGCTCACCAGCCGGCGGGAGCAGACGGCGGACGAGTACGGAGTCTTCATCCAGACGCTGCTCGGGACGCGCGGCATCGAGCCGCGGCGGATCACCGGCGTGGCGATCTCCAACGTGGTGCCCCCCGTCCAGCAGACCCTCGAGTGGATGTGCGAGGCCTACTTCGGCCTGCACCCGTTCACCGTGCAGCCGGGCATCAACGTCTCGATCCCGCTCAGGGTCGACCACCCGACCGAGGTGGGCGCGGATCGGGTCTGCAACGTGGTGGCCGGCATGGCGCTCTACGGCAAGCCGCTCATCGTCGTGGACTTCGGCACGGCGACCAACTTCGACGTCGTCAACGCCCGCGGCGAGTTCGTGGGCGGCGCTATCGCACCGGGCCTCATGATCGCCGCTGAGGCGCTGATCTCCAGGGGCGCCCGGCTCTACCGCGTCGAGCTGGTTCGGCCGAAGGAGGCGATCGGCCGCAACACCGTCACCAATATCCAATCGGGCGTGGTGTACGGCTACGCGGGCCTCGTGGACGGTCTCGTGGAGAGGATGCGCCAGGAGCTGGACGGCGATGTGAAGGTGGTCGCGACCGGCGGGCTGGCCCAGCAGATGCGCGAGGTGGCGGGGAGCATCCAGGAAGTGAATCCGAACCTCAGGCTGGAGGGGCTCCGGATGATCTGGGAGCAGGCCCAGCCGTCAACGGTCTAGTGTTCACAAGGGGTGTGTCTGACTACCCCCGTCCGAGCGCCGGCTCTGCCGGCGCAACCGATTCCTGGGGGGCTTCGCAAGGGGGACGAAGCCCCCTCCGACTTTCCTGCGGAGGCGGCTTGCCGGGACGCACGGGACGCAGCGCGCGGTTGACACCCGGTGGGGCTACCCCGTATACTCACCCCTAAATACGGTATGATCCGCTGCACGGTTCGCTACATACGGGGCTCCCGGTAGCGGCGGGGCCCGATAGGGGGGGGACGTGTTATGGGGATGTGGGTGGGACGCGGACGCAAGGCCAGGGCGGCGTACGGTTTCGACGATATTGCTCTTGTCCCGGGAGCCTTGACGATCAACCCCAACGAGGTGGACATCTCCTGGGAGCTCGGTGGCCACCGCTTCCAGATCCCCATCATGGCCGCCGCCATGGATGGAGTCGTCAGTCCTGCCCTGGCCATCGAGATGGGACGCCTGGGTGGCCTCGCCGTGCTGAACCTGGAAGGCATCTTCTCCCGCTACGACAACCCTGATGCCGTGCTCGACCGGATCACCTCCGCCAGCCTGGAGGAGGCCACCAAGATCATCCAGGGCATCTACGGCGAGCCGATCAAGGAGGAGCTGATCCACCAGCGGATCACGGAGATCAAGAAGGGTGGGGGCCCCGTCGTGGTGTCCTCCATTCCCCAGCGCGCCGAGCGTTTCGCCAAGATCGCCGAAGAGGCAGGCGCCGACTTCTTCGTCGTCCAGGCTACCGTAACCACCGCCCGGCACATCGCGACCGAGTACCCGCCGGTGAACCTCAAGCTGTTGAAGAAGCACCTCTCGATCCCGCTCGTCGTCGGCAACGTGGTCACCTACGAAGCCTGCCTCGAGCTGATGGAGTGCGGGGTGGACGCGCTGTTGATCGGCGTCGGGCCGGGCGCCGCTTGCACCAGCCGCGAAGTGCTTGGGCTGGGCGTGCCTCAGGTCACGGCCACGGCGGACTCGGCGGCGGCCCGGGACTTCCATTACAAGAAGACCGGCCGCTACGTCCCGATCATCACCGACGGCGGAATGACGACCGGCGGCGATATCTGCAAAGCCCTGGCGTCGGGGGCGGATGCGGTCATGATCGGCTCCGCCTTCGCCCGCGCCCAGGAGGCGCCCGGCCGGGGTTATCACTGGGGCATGGCGACGCCGCACTCCAACCTGCCGCGCGGAACGCGCATCCGCGTGGGGATTGCCGGCCCACTGGAGCAGATCCTGTTCGGCCCTGCCTTCACGGAGGACGGGACGCTCAACCTCGTTGGCGCCATCCGCACCTGCATGGGATCGGTGGGCGCCCGGAACATCCGGGAGCTGCAGCAGACCGAGCTCATCATCGCTCCGTCCATCAAGACCGAAGGCAAGGTGTTCCAGCGCGCTCAGAAGCTGGGGACCCCCCTCTAGTGTCCTGTCCCAGAAAGTTGTGGACAAAGCGCCGGGCGGGGCGGGGGGGGCCTCCGCGGAACACGCTGAGTCGCAACCCGCCTCGGGGACTCGTACGGAGCCACGAGAGTGAGCCTTTCGCCTCCGTCAACGCGCAGAAGCCACGGTTCCGCGGAGGCCCCCCCCGCCCCGCCCGGCGCCCGCGAGTCAACTGATTTCTGGGACACTACACTAGGGGGATGCGGAAAAACTCGCAGGCTGCTCAAAAAGGTCCAGGTGCAAGGCGGCGCCTGAGGGCCGCACGCGAGGCGTACTCCCTGTACGTTGAGCGTGCGGCCGAGGGCGCCGTACCTCCGCAGATGGGCCTTTTTCAGCAGCCTGCTAGGGCGGAGGCGGCAGTGACCGCCTTGACGGCAGGCTTCCGGAGCCGGGGAAGCCTTCGCGTTCCATCCGGTTGCGCGACGAGGCCCGAGGGCCCGACCGCAGTCATCGACACTCGGGCGAGCTGAATGGACAAGATCGGGATCCTGGACTTCGGCGGGCAGTACACCCAGCTCATCGCCCGCCGGATCCGCGAGCTAGGTGTGTACTCCGAGATCCTGCCGTGTACCCAGCCGCTCGACGATGTCCTGGCTGCCGGCTACAAAGGCCTTGTGCTTTCCGGTGGGCCCTCCAGCGTCTACGAGGAGGACGCGCCGCTCCCCGACAAGAGGCTCTTCGAGGCGGGCGTTCCGTTGCTCGGCATCTGCTACGGGATGCAGGCCATGGGGTATCTCCTCGGCGGACACGTGGTCCCCGCCGAGCGTCGGGAGTACGGCGCCTCGGAGCTCACGCTGCTGGGGACCGGCGGGCTGCTCGATGGGGTCAAGCCCGACCGCGACAACCGGGTCTCGGTTTGGATGAGCCATGGCGACACCGTGATGAAGCCGCCGCGGGGCTTCGTGAGCCTGGCCTCGACCGAGAACTGCCCGGTGGCCGCCATGGCCGACCCGGAGCGCAGATTCCTCGCGGTCCAGTTTCACCCGGAGGTGGCCCACACCCCGCAGGGCAAGACCATACTCGGGAATTTCCTGCGGATCTGCGGCGCGGGCGGGGACTGGTCCATGCCCTCCTTCGTCGAATCCGCCGTGGAATCCGTCCGGCGCCAGGTGGGATCAGACCGTGTAATCTGCGCGCTCTCGGGCGGCGTGGACTCGTCCGTCGTCGCCGTGCTGATCCACCGGGCTGTCGGAGACCAGCTCACCTGTCTCTTCGTGGACAACGGCTTCCTCCGCGCGGGCGAGGCGGAGAGCGTGGTCGCGACCTTCGGCGATGCCTTCAAGATCCATCTCGTGCACGTGGACGCGTCGCGGCGCTTTCTCAGCCAGCTCCGCGGGGTGACGGACCCGGAGACGAAGCGCAAGCGCATCGGCGCCGAGTTCATCGCCGTCTTCGAGGAGGAGGCCAGGAAGCTCGGGGAGTTCCCCTGGCTGGCCCAGGGTACGCTCTATCCCGATGTCATCGAATCGGTGTCGTTCAAGGGCCCGTCGGCGACCATCAAGACCCATCACAATGTCGGCGGGCTGCCGGAGCGCATGCGCTTCAAGCTGGTGGAGCCGTTGCGCGAGCTGTTCAAGGACGAGGTGAGGCAGGTGGGCGCGCTCCTCGGGCTGCCGGCCGAGATCATCTGGCGCCAGCCCTTCCCGGGGCCGGGGCTCGCGATTCGGGTGCTGGGAGAGGTGACCGAGGAGCGCCTCGAGCTGCTCCGCGAGGCGGACGGGATCGTGCAGCACGAGGTGCGCAGCGCCGGCCTCGAGCGCGAGCTGTGGCAGGCGTTTGCCGTGCTGCTGCCGGTGCGGACGGTGGGCGTGATGGGCGATTTCCGGACGTACTCTCAGGTCATCGCGCTGCGGGCGGTGATGAGCCAGGACGCCATGACCGCCGACTGGGCGCGCTTGCCATACGAGCTCCTCGGCAAGATCTCGAACCGCATCATCAACGAGGTCAAGGGCGTGAACCGCGTGGTCTTCGATATCTCGTCCAAGCCGCCGAGCACCATCGAGTGGGAGTAGAAGGTGACCGGGACGACATGAAACAGCACGCCGACTTCGTTCACCTGCACGTGCATTCCGAGTACAGCCTCCTCGATGGCGCCGCGCGCCTCGAGAAGCTCGTCCAGAAGGCCAAGGACCTCCGCTTCCCCGCCATCGCGCTCACCGACCACGGCAATCTCTTCGGGAGCGTGGACTTCTACACGAGCTGCGAGCGGAGCGGGGTGAAGCCGATCGTGGGCTGCGAGCTGTACGTCGCACCCGGCAGCCGGTTCGAGCGCTCGGGTCAGGACGGCAGCTACGAGGGCGCGAGCCACTGCACGGTTCTCGTCCGGAACCGCAAGGGGCATGCCAACCTCATGCAGCTCGTGTCGAAGGCCTATCTGGAGGGCTTCTATTACAAGCCCCGGGTGGACCGGGAGCTGCTCGCGCAGCACGCGGATGGCCTCCTGGTGCTCTCCGGGTGTCTCAACTCCGAGGTGAGCCGCCTCCTCTCGGCGGGGGAGGAGACCAAGGCGCGGGAGACAGCGGGCTGGTATCAGGAGGTCTTCGGCAAGGACTACTACTTTATGGAGGTGCAGTCCCACGGGCTGACGGAGCAGAAGCGGGTTTCCGAGGGCACGCTGAGGATCGGCAACGCGCTCGGCGCGCCGCTCTGCGGGACGAACGACTCCCACTACCTCGAGGCCACCGACGCCCGCGCCCATGAGGCCCTGCTGTGCATCCAGACCGGCACGACGATGAACGACCCGAACCGGTGGCGTTTCTCCGCCGACGAGTTCTATCTCAAGTCCGCCGACGAGATGCGCGCGGTGTTCAAGCACCTCCCGGAGGCGTACCGGAACACGCTGGCGGTGGCGGAGCGCTGCAACGTCGACTTGAGCTTCGGGCAGTTCCACCTCCCCTGCTACAAGGTCCCGGAGGGCTACACACTCGATTCGTACCTGGAGCATCTGGCCTTCGAGGGGTGCCAGGCGCGCTACGGCGCCACACCGGCGGATGCCGTGGTCGACCGGCTCAGGTACGAGCTCGGCGTCATCTCCAGGATGGAGTTTTCGGGATACTTCCTCGTCGTGTGGGACTTCATCGCCTACGCCCGGCGCCAGGGGATCGCCGTCGGCCCCGGCCGCGGGTCGTCCGCCGGCTCACTCGTCGCGTACTGCCTCGGCATCACCAGCGTCGACCCGATCTGCTACGGCCTGATCTTCGAGCGCTTCCTGAACCCGGAGCGGATCTCGATGCCCGATATGGACATCGACTTCGCCGACGATCGCCGGGACGAGGTGATTCGCTACGTCGTCGACCGTTACGGGGCGGATCGCGTCGCGCACATCATCACCTTCGGCACCATGGGCGCCAAGGCGGTGATCCGCGACGTCGCGCGGGTGCTGGGCTTCTCCTACGGCGAGGCCGATCGCATCGCCAAGCTGGTGCCGGGCTTCCCGCTCAACATCACCCTGGACGAGTCGCTCGAGAAGTCCCCGCCGCTGGCCGAGCAGGTCAAGCGCGAGCCGACGGTGGCTAGGCTGTGGAGCGTCGCCAAAGCGCTGGAAGGATGCACCCGGCACGCCTCGGTGCACGCCTCGGCGGTGGTGATCTCGGACGAGCCGCTCGTGGAGCGGGTTCCGCTCTACAAAGACCCCAAGCGACCCGAGCTGATCACGGGGCTGGCCATGGGGCCCATTGAGAAGCTCGGCCTGCTCAAGATGGACTTCCTGGGCCTGAAAACCCTCACGGTGATCAGCGACACGGTCGCCTTGATCAAGGAGGCGCACGGGATTCGCCTGGATCCCGACCGGCTTCCGCTCGACGACGCCAAGACCTACCAGGGCCTCTCCGAAGCCAAGACCTTCGGCATCTTCCAGCTCGAGTCCGCCGGCATGCGCGACGCCCTGCGGCGGCTTCGGCCGCAGCGCTTCGAGGATATCATCGCGATGGTCGCGCTCTACCGGCCCGGACCCATGGACCTCATCGACGACTTCATCGAGCGGAAGCACGGCCGGTCCCCCATCACCTATGAGCACCCGCTCATGGAGCGGTATCTCCAGGAAACCTACGGGGTGATGGTCTACCAGGAGCAGGTGATGCGCCTGGCCGCCGACCTCGCCGGCCTCACGCTAGGCGAGGCCGACACGCTGCGAAAGGCTATGGGGAAGAAGGACCGGGAGCTGATGGCCCAGCAGCGGGAGAAGTTCCTGGCCGGGTGCAAGGCCAACCAGATCGAGCTGCGGAAGGGCGAGAAGATCTGGGACCTGATCGAGAAGTTCGCGGGGTACGGCTTCAACAAGTCCCACGCCGCGTGCTACGCGATGGTCGCCTACCAGACGGCGTATCTCAAGGCCAACTACCCGGTGGAGTTCATGGCCGCGCTGCTCACCTCCGAAATGGACAAGACGGACAAGATCGTCCAGTACATGGAGGAGAGCCGGGCCATGGGGCTGCGGGTGGAGCCCCCCGACGTGAATGTCTCCCGCACTCACTTCACTGTGAGCGGCGACGCGATCCACTTCGGGCTGGGGGCCATCAAGAATGTCGGCGGCGCCGCTATCGAGTCCGTCACCCGCGCTCGCCTGGAGGGCGGGCCGTTCACGTCGCTGGAGGACTTCTGCGCGCGGGTGGACCTGCGGCTCGTCAACCGGCGAGTGATCGAGAGCCTGATCAAGGCGGGGGCGTTCGATTCGCTCAAGCTCGCGCGCGCCGGGCTCTTGGTCGCGCTCGATCAGGCCATGGAAGGCGGCCAGCGCCGGCAGCGCGACCGCGAGCAAGGCCAGGTGTCGCTCTTCGACACGCTGGGAGACGCCGTGCCGGGGACCGGCAAGGGCGCCGTCCGAGGTCAGCCGATGACGATGCCGGAGTGGCCGCCGGATGAGCTGCTGGGCTATGAGAAAGAGGTGCTCGGGTTCTACCTCTCGGGCCACCCGCTCGAGCAGTATCGCGACGTCGGCCGGCGCCTGGGCGCCGCCACGGCGGGCGAGCTGTACGCGCGGGCCGTCGGCGCGCGCGTGCTGCTCCTAGGCCAGATCAGCGCCTTCACGGAGAGCTCGACGAAGAGCGGCAATCGCATGGCCTTCGCCACGCTGGACCTCGTGGACGGCACCGTGCCGCTCACGATCTTCCCGGAGCCCTACCGGAACTGCGCCGGGGCGCTGAGACAGCGAGGGCCGCTCGCCGTCCGGGGGCGGATTGACGACAGCGACAAGGGGCGCGTGGTGCTCGCCGAGGACGTCAAGCCACTGGAGGAGGCGTTGGCGGCGACCAGGGCCGGCGAGACCGAGGGCCAGGCGCTTACCTGCCGGATCCGCATGTGCGCCGGCGACCAAGGCATGGAGGCGCTCCTGACTTCGGCGCGGGCGATTTGCCACGAGCACCGCGGGCGCACCCCGCTCTTCCTCCACGTGGTCTTACCCGAGCAGGAGGTGGTGATCCGCGTGAAGGAGCTCTCCGTGGAGCCGGACCCGGCCATGGCGGCGAAAGTCGAGGCCTTGCTCGGGCAGGGCAGTATACTCGTCGAGTATGCTGGACGAGCTTGAGTTCGAGAAGCCGCTCCTAGCGCTGCAGAACCGCATCGTTCAGCTTCGCGCCTCCGACGACCCCGATGCCGTCCGCGGTGAGATCGCCAAGCTCGAGGACCGGCTGGGCCGGCTCCAGCAGAAGATCTACAGCCACCTCACGCCGTGGCAGCGCGCCCAGCTGGCCCGGCACCCGAAGCGCCCCCATACGCTCGATTTCTTCCAACTCCTCCTCGAGGACTTCGTGGAGCTCCATGGCGACCGCGTCTTCGGCGACGACAAGGCCATCGTCGGCGGCCTCGCGCGCTTCGAGGGCCAGGCCGTGGTGGTGGTCGGCCACCAGAAGGGGCGCGACACCCGGGAGAACATCGCCCGGAACTTCGGCATGCCGCACCCCGAAGGCTATCGCAAGGCCTTGAGACTCATGCAGCTCGCCGCCAAGTTCCACGCGCCGATCATCACCTTCATCGACACGCCCGGCGCCTACCCCGGGGTGGGCGCCGAGGAGCGCGGACAGGCCGAGGCCATCGCGCGGAACCTCAAGGAGATGGCGGGTCTCGCCACGCCCATCGTCTGCGCCGTGACCGGCGAAGGCGGCAGCGGCGGGGCCCTCGGCATCGGCCTCGGTAACCGCGTGCTGATGCTCGAGCACGCCATCTATTCCGTGATCTCCCCCGAGGGGTGCGCCGCCATCCTCTGGGGCGATGCCGCGAAGGCGCCCGAGGCGGCGGAGCTGATGCGGGTGACGGCGCCCGACCTCTTGCGCCTGCGCGCGATCGACGCCATTGTCTCCGAGCCCGTAGGAGGCGCCCACCGCAACTGGGCCGAGACCGCCGCCAATCTCCGCGTCGCGCTCAGAGACCACCTCTGGGAACTCCGGTCGAAATCCAGCGGGCGGCTTGTCGAGGAGCGATACGACCGGTTCCGGCGGATCGGAGTGTTCGAGGAAACCGGCTAACTTGGAGAGGAGCTTCGGCCCCCTCCGAAGGCTTCCCCCCCCAGGAATCGGTTGCCCAGCAGGCCGCCGCTCGAGCGTCGATCATGTCGCGCGAGCCTTTTCGGACGGAGCGGGTGGGGCCGGTCAGGGCGGGTGTTGCGGCGGTAAGCTGGCTCGTTGTTTGACATGCCCCAACCCGGGTGATAACGTGACTGCTAAGAATTCATGCGCAAAGTCGATCTGCGTCGCTCGCGGCAGCGGCGCCGCTAACGGTATGTCGAAGCTTCACCTGATCACCTACGGCTGCCAGATGAACGAGTACGACTCGGAGCGCGTGGCCGGGCTGCTCAAGAGGCAGCAGTACGAGCTCACGGATCGGCCGGACGACGCGGACCTGATCCTGCTGAACGCTTGCTCCATCCGTGAAAAGGCCGAGGAGAAGGTCTTCTCCCAACTGGGCTCGCTCAAGCATCTCAAGCGCACGCGGCCGGATCTCATCATCGGCGTGATGGGCTGCATGGCGCAGCTCCAGCAGGGGAAGATCCAGGAGCGCGCCCCCTACGTGGATCTGGTGTTCGGATCGCCCGCCATCGCGCGCGTGGGTGAGCTGGTGGCGCGCGTAAAGGCGGGCCGCCGGCCCGTCCTCGACACCGGCGAGGGCGCCCTCGTGAAGATCACGGCCAAACCCGACACGGCCGATCGCCTCAAGGCCTTCGTCACCGTGATGGAGGGTTGCGAGAAGCACTGCACGTTCTGCGTGGTTCCGACCACGCGCGGGCGGGAACGCAGCCACGCGCCCGACGCCATCGTCGAGGAGATCCGGGAGCTGGCCGCCTCCGGGTGCAAGGAAGTGACCCTCCTAGGCCAGACGGTCAACGCGTACGGGCGAGACCTCACGCCGCCGACCGACCTCGCCGCCCTGCTCGAGCGGGTGAACGATATCGAGGGCATCGAGCGGATCCGCTTCACGACCTCCAACCCCTACAACCTCACCCCCCGGCTCATCCGCGCGATCCGCGATGTGCCGAAGGTGGTCGAGCATCTGCATCTCCCACTTCAGTCCGGGTCGGATCGCATGCTCACGCGGATGAACCGCGGGTACACGCGGGCGCGTTACCTCGAGCTGATCGCCGAGCTCCGCGAGACCGTCCCCGACATCGCGCTGTCGACGGACCTCATCGTGGGCTTTCCGGGAGAGACCGACGAGGACTTCGCGCAGACCGTGGACATGGTCGAGGGTGTCGGGTACGACAACGTCTTCGCTTTCCGCTATTCGCGGCGGCCGGGGACGCCGGCCGCCGCGATGCCGGAGCAGGTGCCCGACGACGTCAAGGCGAGCCGGAATTCGGCGCTCCTCGAGGTCGCGGGGCGCGTGGCGGCGGGGCGCAGCCGGCGGCTGGAAGGCCGCGTGATGCCCGTTCTCGTGGACGGGGCGTCGAGGAAAAACCCGCGGGAAGTCATGGGCCGCACGCGATGCAACCGGGTGGTGAACTTCGACACCGGAGGTCACCACCTGCTCGGCCGCGTGGTGCCCGTGCGCATTACCCAGGCCCTGCCCCATAGCCTTCGCGGAGAGCTAGCCGATCGAGGCGCGGAAACGCGGATCCCTGTCCTCAAAAACTCGCAGGCTGCTCAAAAAGGTCCAGATGCAAGGCGGCGCCCGAGGGCCGCACGCGAGGCGTACTCTCTGTACGTTGAGCGTGCGGCCGAGGGCGCCAACGCAGCAGATGGGCCTTTTTCAGCAGCCTGCTAGGAGTCTGTCGGAGAAAGGCTCGGGCGACGTGATGGGCGTTCGAGCGGCGGCTTTGCCGGCGCAGGTTCCTGGCTGCTCGCCTCGGAGGGCGGGGCCCAGCCCCTGTCGCGTCCTGTGGCTCGTACTGAATCCTGGGGGGAGGCTTCGGAAGGGGGGCGAAGTCCCCCGCCGAGCTTCCTAGGAGGAGGAGCACCATGTGGCTCGAGATGAAGGTCAAGCAGCTGGCTCTGGACCCGCTGTCCAATATGCCGATGATCATCCTGCGGGACGAGGACGAAAAGCGCTCGCTGCCCATCTGGGTCGGGCTTCCTGAGGCCAACGCCATCGCGCTGGAGCTGGAGAAGATCTCGACGCCGCGGCCGATGACGCACGATCTGATCCGGAACATCCTTGAGTCCGTCGGAGCGCGCGTGGCCAAGGTGGTCGTCAACGATCTCAGGGACAACACGTTCTACGCGGTCATCCACCTGCGGCTGGGCTCGGCGGACCTCACGGTGGACTCGCGTCCCTCCGACGCCATCGCGCTGGCGTTGCGCGTGGAGGCGCCCATCTTCGTTGAGGAAGAGGTCCTGACCAAGGCGGAGTCGGTCGAGGTCAAGGTGGCCAAGGAGCCCGAGAGTCCCGGCAAGTCGGACGATCCGGCCCGGATCAAGGAGTGGCTGGAATCGATCAAGCCAGGCGACTTCGACAAGATGGAGCGCGGCAAAGACCCCGATGGGCCGGATGAGTAGGAATGGGTCGAGATAGGGTGCGTGTGGGGCGTGATGAGAGCACACATCTTTCGGCGTTCCACTTCGAGCGCGGACTTTGCCCGCGCCACCTGTTCCGGGGGGATGCTCGAACGGGGGGTGGAGCCCCCCTTCGAGGGCAGTAGGGGATGCGCGTCGCGCTCTTCACCAACAACTACTTGCCATTTCGCGGCGGAGTTACCACCGCCGTGGAGACCCTGCGCCGTGGTCTCGAGGAGCTCTGCCATCGCGTGTGGGTGTTCGCCCCGGCCTCGCGCCCTCCCGTAAGCGATCCCCCGTGGGTCTTCCGCTACCCGTCGATTCCCGCCCCGACCTACCCGGGCTTCGCGCTCGCGCTGCCGTTCTCCCGACGGCTCTACGGCATGGCACGGGCGCTCGAGCCCGACATCGTGCACGCCCAGCACCCGTTCCTGCTCGGCCCGGCCGCGCGGCGCTTCGCGAGGCGGCACCGACGACCGCTGGTCTTCACGTATCACACCCGCTACGAGAAGTACGCTCATTACGTTCCGCTCCCGGAGCGCCTGGTAGCGGCGCTCGCCGTCCGGCTCTCCTGTCGCTTCGCCGCCTCGACCGATCTCGTGGTCGCTCCGTCGGAGCGTATCGCCGAGACCCTTCGGACGCGCGGCGTCACCGCTCCCATGGCCGTGGTCCCGACAGGCGTCCCCCTCGATCTGTTCTGCCCCGGCGACCGCGGTGAGGCGAGGCGCAGGCTGGGGCTGCCTGCCGACGCGCTGCTCTGTCTCTACGTCGGGCGACTCGACCGCGAGAAGAGCGTGGACCGGATCATCGACGCCTTCGGGTCCATCGCCGACGCGGTCCCCGGGGCGCGCCTCTCTCTAGTGGGCCAGGGCACCCACGAGGCGGCGGCTAGGAGGCGCGCCGAGGTCAGCCCGGCGCGAGACCGGATCTGGTTTCATGGCGGCATGGCCCGGGAGACCCTTCCCGTGTTCTACCGCGCGGCCGACCTGTTCCTGTTCGCGTCGGAGACGGAGACGCAAGGGCTGGTGCTGGCGGAGGCCCACGCCTGCGGGCTGCCCGCCGTGGCGGTGCGCGCCTCAGGGGTGGATGAGGTGGTGCGCGACGGTGAGACCGGGCTCCTGACCAAGGCCGCGGCGCGCGAGTTCGCCGACGCGGCCATCGGCCTGCTCCTGGATCGGGAGCGGCGAGTGGCGATGGGTCGGGCGGCGAGAGTTGTGGTCGAGCGGGACTTCTCGGCGGTGCGCCAGGTGGAGGCTATGGTCGGCCACTACGGACGGCTGCTCCAGGCGTGACGCATGAACGGCGCGCCCCGGAGCCTCAAGATCGTCTTCCAGTCCGGCTGGGACCCGCCGGGGAGCGGACCCGCCCGTCGTGGGCTGTTCGCGGCCGACCCGCGGGTGAAGACGCTGGTGAAGGTCGTGGTGTCTTACCCGGAAGTGCGTCATGTGCTCCCCGACCAGATCAGCCTCGACGCCGCCGCGAGCACGCCGCTGCTCGAGGGCATCGCCCGCTTCCTGGACCGGCAGTCCTGGCTCGTGAGGCGCGTCGACATCGGCTGAGGCCTAACCGCCGACGTGAGTCACATCCGAGCGACATCGGCCGATCTGGGATCGAGATGCGGAGAGCACGCAAGGAGATTGCCATGACTTCGTCGGACAAGGAAGCGCGGCTGCTGGCCAGGATCGAGAAAGGCGAGCGCATCGAGTCGCCGGAGCAGATGACCGAGGAGTATCGCGCCAACCTGATCCACCTGATGACGATGCAGGCCGACTCGGAGCTGGCCGGGGGCTACGGTTACGTGCCGTGGATCATGAAGGCGCCCGGGGTGGAGGAAAAGCACGTGGTGGCGCAGATCGTGAAGGACGAGATCCGCCATGCCACGGTCATGTATGGGCTCCTGGCCGACCTCGGAGTGAACGTTGGGGCCCACATCGAGGCCCATGACGAGGTGTTCACCATGCGCGTCGCTTCCGACGCCGATATCGGGACGGCTCGCGTCACGAGCGACAAGCGCGTGAACATCTTCTACTACCCCATCGATACCTGGGCCGACTTCATCTTCTTCAACTTCTGCATGGACCGGGGTGCCGGCCACCAGCTCGAGGACATCCGTCACTGCTCGTACGGGCCCTGGGTGCGGGCCATCGAGGGTATCTTCAAAGAGGAGAAGTTCCACATCCGTCACGGCGAGCACTGGGTCAAGCGGCTGGCGGAAGACCCGGAGACCCACGACGAGGCCCAGGCGACGTTCGGCAAGTGGTTCATCCGCACCATGAACATCTTCGGCCGGCCGGGCTCCCCGAAGAACGCGCTGTACCGGAAGTACCGGCTGAAGCTGCGCGACAACCACGAAGTGCGCCAGACCTTCGCGGCCGAGGTGAAGGAGAAGGCGGCAGCGGTCGGGTTGACGGTCCCCGAGTGGGTGCCGGTCTGGGAGCGGTTGCCGGAAGAGGCCCAGATTCCCGGATAGGTCTTCGGCCGGCCGACGTGAGCGACCCCCGGGATGCGTCGGTCCGGCCGCAGCTCTCGCGCCGCATTCGGAAGGAGCCATGGGCTCTCGCCCTGGGGATCGAGTACCTCGAGCTCCAGCGAGGCTACTGTCGCGTCGCCCTGACGCCCATATGATGATGCTCTACCGAGCGGGGCAGCGAGGGGGCGGGTGAGCTTGACCGGCGCGTATCGCGTGGGCTTCGACGTGGGCGGCACCTTCACCGACTTCGTGCTTCAGTCGCCCTCGGGTGAGCTTCACACCGCCAAGCGGCTGACGACGTACCCCGATCCGTCGGAGGCGTGTCTCGAGGGGCTGGCGGAGCTGATGGCGCGCGGTGGAGCGCCGTGGGCGGGTCTCGGGCAGGCCGTCCATGGGACCACCCTCGGCTCGAACATCGTCATCGAGCGCAAGGGGACGAACGTCGCCCTCCTGACCACGCACGGCTTCCGCGACGTCCTCATCATCGGGCGCGAGAAGCGATATCAGGTCTACGACCTCCAGATCGAGAAGCCGGCGCCACTCGTCCCGCGGCGGCGTATCGTGGAAGTGACCGAGCGGATCCTGTGCGACGGCTCCGTCCTCACGCCACTGGACGAAGGGGAGACGCGGCGGCAAGTGCGGGCCCTGAGGGCCGCCGGCGTCACGAGCATCGCGGTCTGCCTGCTCCACTCGTACGCGAACCCGGCTCACGAGATGCGGGTGGGCGAGATCGTCGCCGAGGAGGCCCCGGGCGTGGCGGTGAGCCTGTCTCACGAGGTCTCGCCCATGTTCAGGGAGTACGAGCGGACGAGCACCACCGTCGTGAATGCCTACGTGATGACGGCGGTGCGCGAGTACCTGAGGAGCCTCCGCGAGGAGATGAAGCGGCGGGGCTACCGGGGACGGCTCTTCGTCATGCAGTCCTCAGGAGGCATCGCGACGTCCGAGGCCATGGAACGCTATCCCGTGCGGATGATCGAGTCCGGCCCCGCCGCCGGCACCCTGATGGCGGCCGCCTACGGCGAGCTCGGTGGCCAGCGGGATCTGATCGCCTTCGACATGGGCGGAACCACGGCCAAGCTGGCCCTGGTCGAACAGGGGAAACCGCTCATCACGCCCCTGTTCGAGCTGCACAAGGTCGGGCTGCAGCCCGGCAGCGGGATCCCGATGAACATCCACGCCATCGACCTGGTGGAGATCGGCGCCGGCGGCGGCTCCATCGCGCGCCCGCACCTCGGGACCATCGCCGTGGGGCCCGAGAGCGCCTCCTCGGTGCCCGGGCCCGCGTGCTATTCGCGGGGCGGCGCGGAGCCAACGGTCACGGACGCTGACTTGGTCCTGGGCTATCTCAACCCCGACGAGTTCGCGGGCGGGAGCATGCGCCTCGATCCCGAGGCCGCCCGACGCGCCATCGAGGAGCGGGTGGCGAGGCCGCTCGGGCTGTCATTGGCCGAGGCCGCCTGGGGGATCCACCTGATGGTGAACAGCAATATGGAGCTGGCCACGCGCGTGGTGTCCATCGAGCGGGGGCGCGATCCGCGCGACCTGACCCTGGTCGCTTTCGGCGGCTCGGGGCCGGTCCACGGCTGCCGCCTCGCCCAGGCGCTCCAGATCCCGCGGGTCATTCTTCCGGCTGCCGCCGGCGTGACGGCGGCGCTGGGTCTCCTCGCGGCCGAGGTGAGGTTCGATGTCTCGCGGACGTATGTGAGAAAAATCGGTGACCTCGCGCTCGATTACCTCAACGGCATGTACCGCGAGATGGAGGCGCAGGCCGTGGAGGTCATCCGCGAGTCAGCAGGTTCCGGGCCGGTGGCGGTGCTGAGAAGCGTGGATGCGCGCTATGCGGGGCAGGGCTATGAGTTCGCCCTGGGGCTGCCGCAGGGTGAGCTCGGCCTAGAGGACATGGCGAGGCTCCGCGCCGACTTCGACCGGGCCTACGCCGCGCGCTACGGCTATGCCAATCCCGCGGAGCAGGTCGAGATTGTGAACTGGCGGCTCTCCGGCATCGGCGCAGGGCCCAGGCTCGACCTACCCAGATATGACGCGCGCGGCTCCCTCGACGCGGCACTGAAAGGAAGACGGCCGGCGTACTTCCCCGAGAAGGGCGGTTATGTCGAGACGCCGGTGTACGACCGGTATCGGCTCTCCCCGGGCGCGGACCTCTGCGGGCCGGCGATCGTGGAGGAGCGCGAGTCCACCACGGTGCTCCCTCCCGGCTGTGGCGGTCCCGTAGACGCCTTCGGTAGCCTGCTCGTGGAGCTGCAGCCGTGAACCCCTTGACGCTCTCGGTGATCTGGGGGGCGCTCCAGTCGATCGCGGTGGAGGTCGGCACCACCGTGCACAGGACGGCGTACTCCGAGCAGGCGCGGGAAGGGCAGGACTTCTCGGTCGCGCTCTTCGACGCTGGGGGGCGGATGGTCGCCCAGGGGCCGTACAGTCCCGGTCATATGGGCGCCATGTCCTTCGCCGTGAAGAATGCCTTGGCGGCCCATCCAGTGGAGACTCTGCGGCCGGGTGACGCCGTCCTCCTCAACGATCCGCTCCTCGGCTCGGGGCATTTCCCGGACTTCTTCATCACCCAGCCGGCTTTCCTCGACGGCCACCTCATCGGCTTCGCCGTCAATATCCTCCACCATACCGACGTGGGCGGCCAGCGGCCGGGCAGCCAGGGCGTGGTGGGCATCTTCGACTACTTCCAGGAAGGCCTCCGCATCCCGCCGACCAAGGTCGGGCGCGAGTACCGCGAGAACGCCGACGTCGTGGGCATCATCGCCGCCAATACCCGCACGCCCGACAAGGTGCTGGGTGACCTTCGTGCCCAGCTCAGCGCTTTGCGCGTCGGGGAGCAACGGCTGCAACAGTTGGCCGAACGCTACGGCCGGGAGACGGTGTTCGCAGCAATGGAGGCGATCCTCGACCGGACGGAGGCCCATATGCGCGCGGCGATCGCCCGGATCCCCGACGGCGCTTACGGCTTCGAGGACTTTCTCGATGACTGTGGTCCAAATACCGATCCGGTAAGGGTGTTCGTGCGTGTCACTGTGGACGGGGACCGGCTCGGGATCGACTACGCGGGGTCGTCGCCGCAGACCGCCTCGGGGCTCAACTCCTACATCAACTACACGCGCTCATATTCCTACGCCGCCATCAAGTGCCTGACCGATCCACTGGGGCCCATGAACGAGGGGGCGCTGAGGCCCATCCGCGTGGAGGCGCCGGAGGGCTCGTTCTTGAATCCGAGACCGCCCGCCGGGGGCGGGCCCCGCGCCATCATCTGCTACCGCGTCTTCGAAGCGGTGATCGGCGCGCTGGCTCCGGCGCTTCCCGAGCGGGTGGTTGCCGCCTCTTCCCACTTCGCCAATCCCACCTTCGGCGGCTATGATCCCAGGCGCGGGCGGCGCTTCGTTGCCTACGAGCTGGTTCTCTCGGGTGCGGGAGCGCGGGCCGGCAGGGACGGCTGTGAGGCCATAGCCTCGGCCTTCAATGCCTCGAATATTCCGGTGGAGGTCCAGGAGGCCAACCATCCCATCGTCGTGGAGCGCTTCGAGCTGATGCCGGACTCGGCGGGACCGGGCAAGTACCGCGGAGGCTGCGGTATCCGTCGGGACATGAAGTTCCTGGCCGAGGACGGCAAGCTGACCAACCTGTCAGAGCGCCAGCGGTTCCCGCCCTACGGCCTGTTCGGCGGGAAGAGCGGAGCCCTGGCGCGCACCGTGATCAATCCCGGCCCGGGCGAGCGCGTGGTCCACGGCAAAGCCTCGGTGGACTTCGAGTACGGCGATGTGATCTCCTTCCAGCAATCCGGGGCCGGGGGCTACGGTCCGCCCTTCGAGCGCGACCCGGCGCGCGTGCTTGAGGACGTGCTCGAAGGGTACGTGTCCCCGGCGAAGGCGCGGCAGGAGTATGGCGTCGTGATCGATCCCGTGACGATGATGGTGGATCGCCCGGCAACCGAGGGAGCGCGACGTGGTTGATCTCACTGCCGAGCAGCGGGAGTTCAGGCGCGCGGTCGCCAAGTTCGTCGGCGCCGAGGTGGCCCCGGTGGCCGACGAGATCGACGCCCAGGGTGAATTTCCGTTGGCCCTCTTCCGCCGGCTCGGCGCGCTCGGTTACTTCGCCCTCCGCTACCCCGAGCGCTATGGCGGCGTCCAGTGCGACATGGTGACCTTCTGCCTTCTCGCCGAGGAGCTCGGACGCGGCTCCATGTCGCTGGCCGCCGCCGCCATGATGCAGTCGCTCATGGGCACGCACTTCGTCTTCAAGTACGGCACGGAGGAGCAGCGGGAGCGCTACCTGGTGCCGGCTCTCCGCGGGGAGAAGGTGGGCACCTTCGCCCTCACCGAGGCGGGCGCCGGCTCGGACCTCGGGAACATGTCCACGGTCGCCCGACGCGACGGTGAGCATTGGGTGCTCAGGGGCGCCAAGACGTGGGTGACGAGCGGCCCCATCGCTGACTTCCTGACGGTGGGGGCGAAGACCGCGCCCGAACGAGGCTTGGAGCACATCGCCCTCTTCCTGGTGGACGCGCGGGAGACGCCCGGCGTGGTGCTCGGAAAGAGGATCGAAAAGATGTCGGTCCGCGCCGCGGACACGGGAGAGATCACGCTGGACGAGGTGCGCGTGCCGGCCAGTCATCTCCTCGGCGGCGAGACGGGCGGCGTCCAGAAGATCGGCGCCATCCTCTCCGAGATCCGCGTGATGACGGCCGCGCTCTCCGTGGGCCTGGCGCGCGCCGCCTACGACGCCGCGCTCCAGTACGCGCGCCAGCGGGTGGCTTTCGGCAAGCCCATCGTGGAGCACCAGGCCATCGCCTTCAAGCTGGCGGACATGCTGACGGCGATCCACGGAGCCACGCTGATGACCTACGACGCGGCGGCCGCGCTCGACCGCGCCGAGCTCGCGACGCGAGAAGCTGCGATGGCCAAGCTCGTGGCCTCGGAGATGGCGGTGCGGGTGGCCGACGAGGCGGCGCGGATCTTCGCCTCCTACAGCCTCGCCACCGAGTACCCCGTCCAGCGCTATCTCCGCGACTCGCGCTTCCTGCTCTTCGGCGGCGGCACCAGCGAGATCCTGAGGCTCATCATCGCGCGCGAACTGGACATGCAGGAGGGTAGGAGATGAGGAAGGTGGCGCTGGTCGGCGCGGGAGTGACGAAGTTCGGGGTGCGCAAGGCGAGCTATCGCGATCTCATCTGGGAGGCGGGCAAGGCCTGCTTCGATTCGGTGCCGGGGCTCAGGCCGAGGGATCTCGAGGGTATCGTGGTGGGCACCGTGATGCCGGAGCGCACGGCGTTTCAGAGCCATATCAGCTCGATGGCGGCGGAGGCCCTCGGCATCAGGCCGTCGGCGCTCTCGGCCCGGACCGAGCACATGTGCGCGTCGGGCACGGTCGGGATCCGCTACGCCTACGCCTTCATTGCGGCGGGGCTCGCCGATCTCGTCATGGCGCTCGGGGTCGAGAAGCTCAACCAGCCGGTCGGCGACGAGGCCGTCTTCAACATGGGCACCGGCGTCGATCGCGAGTGGGAGGCCTGCCACGGCCTCACGGCGCCACCCTGCTTCGCGCTCGCGGCCCAGCGCCACATGGCGCAGCACGGAACCACCGAGGAGCAGCTCGCCTTGGTCGGGGTGAAGAATCACACCCACGCCTCGCGCAATCCCAACGCGCATTTCCAGAAGGGCGCCACGCTCGAGCAGGTCCTCTGCTCGCGGATGATCGCCTCGCCCCTGCGCCTGTACATGTGCTCGCCGATCACCGACGGCGGGGCGGCGGTGATCCTGGCCTCGGAGGAGCGGGCGCGGGACCTGACGGAGCGGCCGGTGTGGATCCGCGGCACGGGGCAGGCGCTCGACGGCTTCACGCTCTCCTCGCTGCCAGAGGACTACGCGCACTGGCCCGCCATGAAGCGGGCGGCCGAGGCCGCATATCGGATGGCGGGGATCGGGCCGCGTGACGTCGATCTGGCCGAGGTTCACGACTGCTTCGCCATCGCCGAGGTGATCGCCTACGAGGAGCTGGGCTTTTGCGAGAAAGGCGAGGGTGGCCGCTTCGTCGAGAAGGGGCGCTCCGACTACGGCGGCGACGTCGTGGTGAACCCGCGCGGCGGTCTCATGGGCTGTGGGCACCCGCTCGGCGCCACCGGGGTGGCCCAGGCGGCGGAGGTATTCTCCCAGCTCCGCGGCCAGGCCGGCCCGCGCCAGGTCGCCGACGCGCGGATCGGCCTCACCCACAACAACAGCGGCATGGGCGAGCACGTGGTCATGATCTACGGGCGCGACGCCGGATGAGGATCGCGGCCTGGGCCCCGGACGGATAGGGGTGGGGCGGGACAATGACGTACTTCCGGGCGACGGACCCGTTCCCGCTGGAATCCGCCGAGCAGAACAAGCTCCACGAGTTCTACGAGCGGCTGGCCCAGGGGCGGCTGGTGAGCACGGCGTGCACGCGCTGCGGGCGCATCGCCTGGCCGCCGCGCGGCTTCTGCCCGGAGTGCGCCTCCGACGAGTTCACGTGGGTGGAGCTGCCCCGGGAGGGGACCGTTCATGCCTTCACGATCCAGGGAACGGGCGTGCCGCAGGGCTTCGAGGCGCCCCGCGTCTTCGCGATCGTCAAGGTGAGCGACGCACGCATCTTCGCGCCCATCGTCGGGCCCCAGGCGGCCACCGTGACCGTGGGCTCGCCCGTGCGGCTCTCGCCCGCGCGGGTGGCCGACGACGCCGACGGGAATCCGCGCCACCTGGTCGCATTCGAGCTCGCGGAGGCGCCCGCGTGAAGCGGCTCAAGGTGCTGGTCGCCAAGCCCGGCCTCGATGGTCACGACCGGGGCGCGAAGGTCGTCGCCCAGGCCCTGCGCGACGCCGGTATGGACGTCATCTACACCGGCCTCAAGCGGACGCCCGCGGAGGTGGTCCGCGAGGCCATCCAGGAAGACGTGGACGTGATCGGGCTCTCGGTGCTATCGGGCGCCCACGAACTGCTTTGCCGCAAGGTGGTGGCCGAGCTCTCCGCCGCGGGCGCCGGGGATATCCGCGTCGCGGTGGGTGGAACGATCCCCACTCCGGATGTGGAGAAGATCCTGACGGCCGGCGCCTGGGCCGTCTTCCCCGTGGGCACGCCGCTGCCCGCGATCGTCAGCGCGTTTGAGCAGCTCGCCCTGAGCTTGGCGGGCTGAGAGGAGAACCCATGGCCGCCGACGAGAGGCCGAAAGACGTGGTGCTTCACGCCGGGATTCCCGTCAAGACGGTCTATGGTCCGGGGGACGTCGAGGGCTTCGACCCGCGCCGTGACCTGGGCGCGCCGGGGGAGTTCCCGTTCACCCGGGGCATCCACGCCGAGATGTACCGCGCGCGGATCTGGACCATGCGCCAGTACGTCGGCTTCGGCACGCCGCGAGAGACCAACAGGCGCTTCAAGTATCTGATGGCCCGCGGCCAGGATGCGCTCAACGTGGCCTTTGACCTGCCGACCCAGCTCGGGCTCGATTCCGACGACGCCCGGGCCGAGGGCGAGGTGGGACGCGTCGGCATGGCCATCGACAGCCTGGCCGACATGGAGGAGGCCTTCGAGGGGATCGCCACCGACCGGGTGAGCGTGTCGCTGACCATCAACTCCATGGCGGCCGTCATCCAGGCCATGTACATGGTGGTGGCCGAGAAGCAGGGCGTGGGATGGAACCGGGTCGTGACGACGCCGCAGAACGACATCCTCAAGGAGTTCATCGCGCGCGGGACCTGGGTGTACCCGGTCGAGCCGTCGCTCCGGCTGGTCGTCGACCTGGCCGAGTTCTGCGCCAAACGGGCGCCCCGGGTCAACCCCATCTCGATCTGCGGCTACCATATCCGCGAGGCCGGCTGCACGACGGCCCAGGAGATGGCCTACGGCCTCTGCATCGCGGCGGCCTACACGGAGCTGTTGCGGGCGCGGGGGCTCGACACCGACGAGTTCGCTCCGCGCCTGTCCTTCAACTTCACCTGCTGGGGCAAGATCTTCGAGGAGGTGGCCAAGTTCCGCGCGGGCCGGCGCCTGTACGCGCGGATGATGAAGGAGCGCTTCGGCGCCCGCAATCCGCGCTCCATGATGTTCCGCTCGCTCATCGGCGGCGGCGGGTCCGCCTTCACGGGGGAGGAGCCGGAGAACAATATCGTCCGCGGCGCCTACCTCGCGCTAACGGCGGCGCTGTCGGGCGCCCAGACCATGGCCCTGCCGACCTACGACGAGGCGTACACGATCCCGTCGTCCAAGGCCCAGCTCCTCGCGCTCCGGACCATGCAGATCTGCGCCGAGGAGACCGGGGTCGCCGATACGGTGGACCCGCTGGGGGGCTCCTATTACGTCGAGTGGCTGACCAACGAGATGGAAAAGAAGATCCGGGAGGAGATGGAGCACGTGGAGCGCCTGGGCGGGATCGTCGCGGCGGTGAAGTCCGGCGCCATCCAGTCCGAGGTGGCCCGGCAAGCGTACCTCTTCGAGCGCAAGCTGCTCGCGGGCGAGATTCCCAAGGTGGGGGTCAACCGCCATGTCGCCCCGGACGGGGAGGGCGCGCAGTCCGCGCTCGAGCTGTACTCGTTCGACCCGCAGGTCTACGAGGCGCAGGCGGCCAGGCTCCGGCGGCTCCGGGCCGAGCGCGACGGCAGGGCCGTGACGCGCGCGCTCGCGCGCCTCGCGGACGAGGCCCGAGGCACCGGCAACCTGATGGAGCCCATCCTGGAGGCCGTGCGCGCGTACGCCACGCTCGGGGAGATCGCGACTGCCATGAAGGATGTGTTCGGCGAGCACAAGGACCCCGTGCGCTTCTAGTGTCCCCAGCAATGTCCCTCTTCGCCGGCGTTCGCGTGCTCGATCTGTCCCGGATGCTGGCCGGGCCGTATGGCTCGATGCTGATGGCGGACCTGGGGGCCGAGGTGATCAAGATCGAGGACCCCGACGGGGGGGATCCCATGCGGCGGATGGGCCCGCCCTTCCTGCCGGGCGGCGAGAGCGCGTACTTCCTCAGCATCAACCGGAACAAGAAGAGCCTGGCGCTGGACCTCACGTGCCCGGCCGGCCGGGAGGTCTTCCTGGATCTGGTGCGGGTGGCCGATGTCGTCTGGGACAACTTCAGGCCGGGCATCCTGGAGCGGCTCGGATGCGCGCACGCGCGGCTGAGGGCACTGAACCCACGACTCATCTGCTGCTCGATCTCGGCGTTTGGCCAGGCGGGACCGTACCGCGACTGGCCGGCCTTCGATCTGGCGCTTCAGGCCATGGGGGGCGGCATGAGCCTCACCGGCGAAGAAGGGCGCGCGCCGGTCAGGATGGGATTGCCCATCGCCGACCTGGCGGGCGGGATGTTCGGCGCCTTCGCGGTGGCGGGCGCCCTCTATCGGCGGGAGCGCACGGGGCAGGGAGGTCTCGTGGACCTGTCGCTGCTGGACTGCCAGGTCTCGCTGCTCACCTACCTCGCGCAGTACTTCTGGACCGACGGCAAGGTGCCGGGCCCCATGGCCTCGGGGCACAGCTCGGTGGTGCCCTACCAGGCGCTGCCGGCCGCCGACGGCTACCTCGTGGTCGCGGTGTTCGCCGAGAAGTTCTGGGCCGGCTTCTGCCGCGCCATCGACCGGCCCGACCTCCAGCACGATCCACGCTTCGACACCAACGGCCTACGCGTCGCCAACCGCGCGCGCCTGGTCCCGCTGCTCGAGGAGCGGTTCCGGACGCGGAGTGCCGCCGAATGGCTCGAGCGCCTGCAGCGCGAGGGCGTGCCGGCGGCTCCGATCAACCGGCTCGACCAGGTCCTCACCGATCCGCAGGTGCTGCTACGTCAGATGGTGGTGACGATGGACCATCCGCGCCACGGCGCGCTGCCGATGCTCGGAACTCCCGTCAAGGTGGACGGAGGCCTCGGGCTCGAGGTCGAACCGGCCCCTTCCCTCGGTCAGCATACCGGCGAGGTTCTCCGCGGGCTGCTCGGGTATCCCGACGAGCGGCTGGCCGCGCTGCGCGACGCGAAGGTGACGGCGTGAGCTTCAGCGTGATCGGCAAGTCGACGCCCAAGCGCGACGGGCTGGAAAAGGTCACCGGACGCACTCAGTACGTGCATGATCTCGCCCTGCCGCGAATGGCCCACGGGGCGATCGTGAGGACCCGGTTCCCTCACGCCCGCATCCTCCGCATCGATCCGAGCAGGGCCGAATCCCTGCCTGGCGTCCTGGCGGTCATCACCGGCGAGGGCGTCGAGCAGCGCCCCTTCGGGTTCGCCAAGGACCACCTGGCCCTCAAGGGTGGTCCCCGGGATGGCCGGAAGGTGCGCTGTATCCGCGACGAGATCGCCGCGGTGGCGGCGGAGAGTGAGGCGATCGCTCGGGAGGCGGTCGGGCTCGTCAACGTCGAGTACGAAGAGCTGCCGGCGGTCTTCGACCCCGAGTCGGCGCTCGGGCCGGGCGCGCCGCTCGTGCACGAGGAGCTGGGGAGCAACCTGGTCAACCTGCGCTATCAGTTCTCCCACGGCGACGTCGACGGGGGATTCGCCCGGGCGGCGGTGGTGGTGGAGGGGACCTACCGGCTCAACTACGTGACCACGGCCTGTCTCGGCACCATGGCGGCCGTGGCCTCGTGGAGCCCCGACGGCGCCGTCACCATGTGGAGCGCGACCCAGGCGCCGTTCCTTTACCAGCGGGACCTGGCGGAAGCCCTCGGCATCACCGGGGACCGCGTGCGCGTCATCCAGCCGCCCGTCGGCGGCAACTTCGGCCGCGGGCTCGATCTCTACCCCATCGACATCATCGCCGCGCTGCTCGCCCGCCGCGTGGGCCGCCCGGTCAAGATCGCCTTCGAGCGCATCGAGGAGTTCATCGCGAGTCCCAGCCGCGAGCCGTGCGTCATTCATCTCAAGACGGCGGCCGACGCCGGCGGGCGGCTCCTGGCGCGCGCCGCCAACGTGGTGATCGACAACGGCGCCTATGTCTCCTGGGGCTCCACGACGCCGTACGTGATGCTCTCCACCACGGCCGGGCTTTACCGCTGCCCGGCCGTGCGGTTCGACACCACCATCGTGTACACCAACAATCCCTACTCGGGCTCCATGCGCGGCTACGGCAACCTCGAGAGCACCTTCGCCGTCGAGGCCCAGATGGACGACCTGGCCGAGCGGCTCGGGATGGATCGCGTGGCGATCCGCCGGCTCAATGCGAGCAAGGCGGGCGACGTGAATCCACAAGGCAATGTCATCACCTCGTGCGCCATGACCGACTGCCTGGACTGGGTGGAGCAGGAGATCGCGCGGCCGCCGGCGCGGCCGCCGCGCCCGGGCGGCAAGCGCGGCGTGGGCTATGCCGGCATGTTCCATGTTGCCGGTGGGGCGCGCGTCTATCGCTCCGACGGCTGCGGCGCCATCGTGAAGCTCGACGACTTCGGCAAGCTCTCGCTTCTCACCGGGGCCAGCGAGATCGGCCAGGGCTCGGAGACGGTGCTCGCCATGATCGTGGCGGAGGAGCTGGGCGTCCCCCTCGAGCGGGTGGAGGTCATCAACAGCGACACCGCGGTGAAGCCGTGGGACGTGGGCGCGCATGCCAGCCGCACCACGTTCATCGCCGGCAATGCAGCGCTGCTGGCCGCGCGCGAGCTCAAGCAGAAGCTGCTGACGCTGGCCGTTACCGTGATGGACGAGCGTCCGGACGACCTCGAGCTGACGGAGGGGCGGGTGCGGGTCAAGGGGCACCCGGAGCGGAGCATGGAGTACGAGCGCGTGGTGCGAGCCGGCCATTTCCGCGCGGGCGGGCGGACGCTGGTGGCCGAGGCCTTCTACGATCCGCCCAACGAGATGCTGTCGAAGGATCTCCGGGGCAATGTCTCCGCGACCTACGGGTTCGCCGCCCAGGCCGTGCTGGTCGAGGTCGACGCGGCGACCGGGAAGGTCGAGGTGCTCAAGGTCGCCTCCGCTCACGACGTGGGGCGGGCGCTCAATCCGGCGGCGGCGGAAGGGCAGATCCACGGCGGCATCCACATGGGACTCGGCTACGCGCTGTCCGAGGAGCTGGTGATCCGCGACGGACACGTGCTCAACCCCCAGTTCATGGAGTACGCGCTGGTGTCGGCCGGCGACATGCCCGAAATTGCGGTCCGCCTCATCGAGACGGTGGACGAGGCTGGTCCCTTCGGCGCCAAGGGGCTGGGCGAGTCGGGCGTGATCCCGGTCGCCGCCGCCGTTGCCAACGCGGTGAAGGACGCGGTCGGGGTGAGGATCACCGAGCTGCCGCTCAAGCCCGAGCGGGTGTATCGCGCCCTCGAGGCGAGGGGAGGGCCCGGTGAGCAGAGCGGCGCCGGGGCCGGAGCGCGTGCCAGTGGCGGGACACCGGGGTCTTCTGGCGGTTGAGCGTGCTCGTTGTCCACGGCGTACGTCCTCGACACCGGACGCGTCGCCGTGACCGGGCCGAGCGGGGAGCCGGCCGCCGAGCCGCTCGCCCGCCGGGCCTGTCTGGATCTGCAGGGGCCAGGGGCGTGAGCATGCCGATGTTCCAACCGGACATCGAGTCGAGATCCCGGGACGAGATCGAGTCGCTCGTCCTCGAGCGCCTGCGGCGGACGCTGTCGTGCTGCGGCACGAATCCGGCCTATGCCGCGCGGCTCGGCAAGGCCGAGCCTGAGGACATCCGGTCCCCCTCCGACTGGCAGCGATTGCCGTTCCTGCGGAAGGACGAGCTGCGCGACGCCTACCCGTTCGGGCTCGCCTGCTGTCCCCGCGAGAGCATCATGCGCGTGCACATGTCCTCCGGAACCACGGGCAACCCCATCCTCAACCCCTACACGCGGGGGGACATCGCGCAGTGGGGGGAGGTGATGGCGCGCTGCTACGCGGCGGCTGGCGTCACCGCGCGGGACGTGATCCAGATCACGCCGTCCTTCGGCTTGTTCACGGGCGGCTTCGGCTTCCACTACGGGGCCGAGCGTGTCGGCGCCATGGTGATCCCCATCGGGCCGGGGCGCACGGCGCTCCAGCTCAAGCTGATGCAGGACCTGGGCGCCACCGTCCTGGCGGGCATCGCGACCTATCCGCTCCGGATCCTCGAGGTGGCGCGCGAGGAGGCGTTCGACCTCGGCCGGCTCCGCCTCCGCGTGGCGATCCTGGGCTCGGAGATGTGGTCCGACGATCTGCGCGCGCTCATCGAGCGGGAGCTCTCCGTGGAGAGCTTCGACATCATCGGCATGACGGAGACCGGCGGTCCCGGGCTCGGCATCGACTGTAGCGCCCATGCCGGGATCCACGTCTGGGAGGACCACTACTACTGCGAGATCATCGACCCCGCCACCGGCCGGCTCATGCCCGATGGCCGGGAGGGCGAGATGGTGCTGACGACGCTCACGCGCGAGGGGCTGCCGCTCATCCGTTACCGCACCCACGATCTCACCCGAATCGCAAGCCGCGCCCGCTGCGGCTGCGGCCGGAGCCATCTCCGCGTGGGCCGCCTCGGCGGCCGCACGGACGACATGGTGATCTTCAAGGGGACCAACTTCTACCCGCGCCAGATCGAGTCGCTGATCCTCCAGCGCCCGGGTGTGAGCCACGAGTACCAGATCCTCCTCGAGCGCGGCCCGGGGGGCGACCGTCTGGCCCTGCTCGTCGAGGTGCGTCCGGAGTTCCAGATGGTCGAGGCCGAGCGCCTCCAGCGGGACATCCGGGCGCGGCTCAACCTCGCCGCGGAAATCCGCGTGCTGAAGGCGGGGGAGCTGGGGCGTCCCCAGGGCAAGGCGGTGCGCGTCGTCGACCGCCGCGACGCGCTTCGATGAGCGCCAGGGCGCGAAGAGGCCCACTCGGCAGACCGACATCCAAGCGCGATGGACAGAACACCCTCGACGCCCTCTTCGCGCCGCGGCGGCTGGCGCTGCTCGGGGTCTCACGCGACCCGGCCAAGCTCGGCCACGTCCTGCTGCGTAACGTGATCACGGCCGGCTTTCCCGGGGAGATCCACGTCGTCAATCCCGGCGCCCGACCCATCCTGGGATTGCCCACGGTGTCACGGGTCGGCGAGCTGCCGCGCGCCATCGATCTCGCCCTCATCAGTCTGCCCCCTGCCGCGGTTCTCGACGCCGTGAGAGACCTCGCGGCGCTGGGCACTCGCGTAGCGGTGATCCTCACCTCGGGGTTCGGCGAGGTCGATCATCAGGGCGGAAAGGCGCAGCAGGAGCTCCTCGAGGCGGCCCGCGCGGGCGGACTCAGGCTCGTGGGGCCGAACTGCATGGGCGTCTGCTCGCGTCCCGCTCGGCTCAATGCGACCTACTTCTGGGACCTGCCCGATGTGCCCGGCCACGTCGCCGTCATCTCGCAGAGCGGCGCCTACGGCGGGCTCATCCTCCGCCATCTGGGCGGGCAGGCGATCGGGGTGAGCCGCTTCCTGTCCATCGGCAACCAAGCGGACCTCGAGATCGCCGAGGCCCTGGACTATCTGGCCGGCGACGCCGAGACGCATCTTGTGGCCTGCTTCATCGAGGCGGTGCGTGACGGCCGGCGCTTCGTGGAGGCGGCCGCGCGCGTCACCGCGGAGAAGCCGATGGTGGTCCTCAAGGCGGGGAGAACGGAGGCGGGGCGCCGCGCGGCCGATTCGCACACGGGCTCGCTGGCAGGAGCGTCGGAGGCGTACCAGGCGGCCTTCCGCCGCGCCGGCGTGGTGGCCTGCGCGGAAACCGAGGAGTTCTTCGACAGTATCCAGGCCCTGGTCATGAGTCCGGCGCGACCTCAACAAGCGAGCCTGGCGGTGATCACCGTGTCGGGCGGGCCGTCGGTGGTCGCGGCCGACGCCGCGGAGGCAGCCGGAATCAGCCTTCCCGCGACGGCACCGGAGACCCGGGCCGGGCTCCGGCGCCTCCTTCCAGCGTTTGCGGCTGTGGGGAACCCCGTGGACATGACCCCTCAAGTAAATCCTCAGCATATCCGTGACGCGGCCATGCTGGTCCTGAGCGAAGAGGGGATGGCGGGCATCCTCGCCGTCAACGTCGGACTCGACATCCCGGCGTTCGCCGAGGGCCTGGTCGGCGCGGCCCGCGCGGCGCGCAAGCCCCTGGTCGCCTGCGCGGCGGATGCGCCCACCGTGGCGGCGAAGCTGACGGCGGCCGGCGCTCCTGTGTACCCGACACCGGAGCGGGCGGTCCGCGCGTACCGCGCCCTCTGGCTGGCCTCGCTGCCGCCGGTGGCCCCCGCGCGTCGTGCCCCCCGCCAGGCTCTCGCTGCCGATCTCGCCGCTCCGCTGAGAAGGGCCCGAGGGGTCCTCGGCTACGAAACCGCGCGGGATATCCTGGCGGCCTATGGCATCCGGTTCTGCCGCGATGCGCTCGCTCACTCACTGGACGAGGCGGTTGCCGCGGCCGACACTCTCGGCTATCCGGTCGTCGTCAAGAGCGCGCGGCCGGACCTGCTCCACAAGACCGAGGCGGGCGTGGTGGCGACCAATCTCCGGAGTCCCGACGAGGTGTACGCGGCGGGCGAGCGCATCACGGGCCCCTTGCTGGTACAGGAGCGGCGGGCCAGCGCATCACGGGCCCCTTGCTGGTACAGCAGCATGTGGCGGGTGGGATCGAGCTGCTCATCGGCGGACGCCAGGACCCTAGCTTCGGTCCGCTGGTGGTGGTCGGGACGGGCGGCTTCTTGACCGAAGCCGTGCGCGATGTCTCGACAGCGCTGGCTCCCGTGTCCCTGGAGGAGGCACGGACGTTGGTCCGTCAGGGACTTCGCGCGCGGCTGCTCAGCGGATATCGCGGGCTACCTCCGGCCAGCTCAGAGCCGGTCGCGCGGGCGCTGGTGGCGGTGGGGGCGCTCCTCGCCGACTATCCGCGAGTCACCGAGCTCGACCTGAATCCCGTGATTGCCAGGGGAGCCGAGGCGGTGGCGGTGGACGCACTCCTGATCCTGGAGCGCGGCCCGGGGACCGCGGAGCCAACTTGACATAATGTTCCTTATCAGACATTGCGCTCTGGCGCTGGCGTGTTCCCCACGACCGCCCCACACGCCGAGCTACTGACCCGTGCGGGCTCGGAGGCTCGCGATCCGGTTGCGGAGGTCTTCGGCGTGCCGGCTGTCCGGCCCTTCCCGGAGCAGTCGCTGGTAGATCTCGAGCGCGACGGCGGGTTTACCGGCGAGGTCCTGGGCGCGTGCTTCGGCCATGAGGGTCTCTTCATACACGAAATCCTTCTGGCCGAGGCCTTTCGCCGCCGCTTCGTAGGCCTTGGCGGCACTGATGTAGTCCTTCTCCGCCTCCCAGGTATAGCCGATCCCCATCCCGGCCAGAGTCCGCAGGCTGCCAGAGGCCCCCTTGGCGAGGGCCAAGTAATAGGCACCGCGGGCCGCCGCGTACTGACCGGCCGCGTACTCGAGATTACCGAGCTGATAGGCGGCCTGAGGCAGCGCGGAGAGGCGCGGATGCTCGGCGATCACGGCTTCCAGCGCCCTGATGGCCTTGTCTCGCGCCTGGGGCGCGGCTTCCGGCCCGTCCGCCTCCTGGACGAGCGCGGTGGCCTCGGCCAGGGCGGCCAGGCCGCGGGACTCCTGCGAGCGGTACCAGGCCCAGCCGCCCGCACCCACGAGGACGAGCGCGGCGAGCACCGCCGCCGCCCGGAGCCCGTTCCGGACCCAGCGCGACTCGCGGACCCAGTCCTGCAACGTCATGGCTTGCGGTCGCCCGCTCCGGCTCGCGCGGCGGTGGGCTCCACCCAGACCTCGCCTTTGACGGAGGCGCCATCGGCGGCCGTGAAGCTACCCGTCTTGAGCGAGCCGGTGAGCACGCCCGTTGGCAGGATCTCCACGCGCGTGGAGGCCGAGAGATTGCCGCGCACCGTGCCGCCGATCACGATGGCGAGGCCACTGATATTGGCGTCCACCTCCGCGCCCTCGGCCACGAGCACGCGCCCGGTCACGGTGATGTCGCCCTCGAAGCGACCGGCGATGTGGAAGTCGCCCTCGCCGCTCACTTCGCCCCGGAAGGACAGGCGCGCGCCCAGGAGCGCGCCGTCGCGCCCCTCGGGCGGGCGCGCGACGCGCTCCATCGGGCCATCGCCCTCGCTGCCGCTTACGAGTCCCAGATACCGCAGGGTCCGATCCAGCGCGCTCACGGTCCGGCCACGCTCTCCCCTGCCGGGCGCACTCGCACCTGGCTTCGTCTCAGCGGAGCCGCGGCGGATTCGCGCGCGGCCCCCGCGGGGGCGCCGCCGTGTAGAAATCCGTCGCGTCGTTGTCGGTCTTGCCGCCGACCGACTCACCGCACACGCTGCAGGTGTAGTCGTACTTGTTCCCCGTGGGCAGTACCAGGAGCAGCTTCTTGCGCACGGGCGTGGCGCGCCGGCAGCGTCCGCAGAAGAGACTCGTCGCTTCGAAGTCCTTGAACGTGTCGGTCACGAACGACAGTGTAAGCGGGGGTCGGCGCTTTCTCAAGCCTGAACGTCGCGCCGAGGGCGCCCGCGCCGTCGTCACCGTCCTCCGGATCCTCCGGATGTCTTGACGGCGCTCGGAGAACGAACTACGGTGGAGGCGGCATGCGCCTCGTCCGGCTGCTGATCTGGCTCGCGACCCTCTTCTTCGCCGTCATGCTGTTCCTCCCGCTGGTCCGTGAGATCATCCGCCGCCTGACTGAATCCGGCGACGGCGGGTTGCCCTGAGTTCGACGGGGGTTGACGACGCCACCACCCTGGGCGGGAAGCGCGCCATGAGCATCGTGCGCCACGCGCTGTCAGGAGCCACGCTTGCCTGGGCGCTGCTCGCCGCGCTGCTGCTGTCCCCGCGGGCCGCGCGGCCCCAGCAAGCCGGTCTCGAGGCGGAGCGCTACTTCCGGGTGGAACTCGCGCCCGAGCCCGTCCCGCGAGGAGGCTGGGCGGTCGAAGGCTACATCTACAGCACCCACGACTACCGGGTGGGCGGCGTACGGCTCCGGGTCGACGTCCTGGATGCGGCGGGTGAGGTGGAGAGCCAGGCCCTCGGGTGGGTGCAGGGCGATGTGCCCGCCCGAGGCCGCGCGTACTTCTATGTCGCGGTGCCGAAGAAGGGTTCGGCCTACCGTGTCACCGTGCTGTCGTTCCACACGATCTCACGCGATGCACCCTAGCCAGAGGGCTGCTCTCTGCTCTGGGTTGCTGAAAGTACTCGCCGCTGAGTTGACGCCTGAGCCCGGCGTCGGGCGCCTTACCGAGAGGGCTCGTCCGGCCGCCCGAACGGCCCGCGCTCTCCGCCGCCTCCGCCCTTCCTGCCCTTGCGCGTGGTCAATTCCCAGGTCATGAGCCCGACGGTGAGGATGACCAGGATCCAGCCGGCAATGTCGAGATTCACGAGGAGCCAGCCGACCAAGCTCAGGGCCGCCAAGAGCCACAGGACCGCCACATATCGAGACATGACCTTCCTCACAATCGGACCGCAACATCCCGCAGGAAGCCTTCGGGCGGTTGCCAATCGCCGAATCCCCAGCATAAAACGCCGATTCTCAAAATGCTACCCCTTGCCCTGACTCCTCGCGCCCGTGCTCCGCTCGCCCACCGGTGAGGTCGGACCCCCGCCTGCTTCAGCCGCTTCCAAGCCTCCAGGCGACGCGGTAGACCGAGACGCAACCTGGCTGGGCAAGCCGAGTGGAGATTGAGCAGGCTCGAGGAGGGGCTGCCGCCGCGCTTTGCGTGGGCGTCTGCCTGGCCCCACAGCGCCTGGAGCAGGAGGAGCGCCTTATGCGGCCGGCGGGATCGCAGTGCGGTCGAGCGGCCGGGTCATGGCGGAGAACGCGGGGCATCGGGGGCAGCCGCGAGGCGCCCCCCTCAATGACACCCGTGCCTCCGGTCCTCCCGCGCCGCGGATGAAGTCCCCGCGCAGCCCCGCACGCTCAACCAGGTCGTCGACACCCTCTGCCAGCCGGTGCCGGGCCGCGACCATGCCCTCAGCCCCGCGAAGCGGACGCGCGTGAGGTCGTCTTGCCGGCCGGCGCAGCGTTCGTCGATCGGCGGGCGGGGGTCCCGGCTCAGGGCACATGTCGCGGCCGCTTTTGCGCGCGGCTATCGCCGTGTGGTCCCCGCGGGATTCAGACGATCCCGTCCTTATGGAATGCCGTGATCTCCGTGCTGGAGTAACCGAGCTCACCGAGGATCTCGTCCGTGTGCTGGCCGGCATCAGGCGCCGGCAGGCGCACGGAGCCCGGCGTCCGGGATAGCACGACGGGGGGCGCCTGGAGGAGGAGTTCGCCGAGCACCGGGTGCTTCACCGGCCGCGCCATCCCGAGGTGGCGGACCTGCTCATTGTCGAAGACCTCGTTGATGTTCAGGATGGGGCCAGCGGGAACGCCCTTCGCGTTCAGGAGCTCCACCCATTCGCTGCCGGTCCGCATCGCCAGCGCCCTCTCGAGCTCGCTGGTCAGCTCGCGGCGGTTCTTGGACCGGTCGGACGCCGTACGGAAGCGCGGATCGTCCAGCAGCGCATCCGTGCCCAGCGCCTCGCAGAGGCGCCGGAACATCCGCTGACCCGAGGCGGCGATGTTGATGTGTCCGTCGCGGGTCTTGAAGACGCCGGTGGGGATGCCGGTGGGATGATCATTGCCCGCCTGGGGCGGGATTTCCTTGGCGATGAGCCAGCGCGCCGCCTGGAAGTCGAGCATGGTGACCATCGCCTGGAGCAGCGAGGTGTGTACCCACTGCCCCCGCCCCGAGCGCTCGCGCTCCAGCAGCGCCAGCAGGATACCCTGGGCCAGGAAGAGGCCGGCGGCGAGATCCGCCACCGGGATGCCCGCGCGCACGGGCCCCTGGCCGGGCAGGCCGGTGATGGACATGAGCCCGCCCATGCCCTGGGCGATCTGGTCATAGCCCGGTCGCTCCCGGTATGGACCGTCCTGGCCGAAGCCCGAGATACTCCCGTAGACCAGCCGCGGGTTGATCCGGCTGAGCGTGTCGAAGTCGATGCCGAGGCGCGCCTTGACGTCGGGGCGAAAGTTCTCCACCACGACATCCGCACGCGCCACGAGCCGCTTGAGGATCTCCAGGCCGAGCGGAGCCTTGAGGTCGAGCGTCATCGAGCGCTTGTTCCGGTGGAGGTTCTGGGCATCGAAGCCGCGCCGGGAGAAGTCGCCCTCGATGTCCTCGCGGGCGGCGACCTGGACGACGTTGGCTCCCATGTCGGCGAGTTGCCGGACGCAGGTGGGGCCGGACCTCGCGCGGGTGAGATCGATGACCGTGTATGGGGCGAGGGGCAGCGTCATCGCGCTCCTCTCGCGCTCGCGCGGCCCTCGAGACGCGCGAAGAGCAACGGCCCATATCCCAGGACCTGCGTCGTCAGGTTCAGCTCGGCAGGGTTCATGTCTCCCTCGCTTCGAAGATCATGCCACTGGCTGTCAAGAAGTCAAAGCCTGACCCCAGATTCGCCGGCTGGCCCTCCCTTCTCTGTAGGCCACATTACTCACGAGCGGATCACGCGTGAGGCGGGCGGGTGCTGCCGCCCGGTCTCACGATCGTCCTCACGAATAGCCCGCGCTAGGCCACGGGCCTGACTCTCAGTCTAGGGGCCCCGGCCAGGGCGGAGAATCCGGTAGATCCCGGGAGCGAGTGGGGGAAAATTCCGAAGTCAGTGGGGGAAGATTCCCGATGGAGCCCGATGCCGATCAGTGGGGCAACCGAAAGAAGGCAGGAGCGAAGCGGACCGGCGGTCCTGTTGCGGCGGGCAATCCCCGGCGCCCGCGATTGTCCCGCGCGCCTCAGCCCCCGGCTAAGGCGCGAAGGCGACGCGGTTGAGGAACACGGCGTCCTCCAGCACCTGCCCTGCCCCGCGCACCACGCAGGTGAGCGGGTCGTCGCTCACCACGATCGGCAGCTCCGTCTCGCGATTCAGGAGCCGGTCGAGCCCGAGCAGGAGCGCGCCGCCGCCTGTCAGCGTGATGCCCTTGTCCACGATGTCGGCGGCCAGCTCGGGGGGCGTCTGCTCGAGGCAGCTGCGCACGGCTTCCACGATAGCGGTGACGGGCTCGCGTAGCGCCTCGCGCACCTCGGCGCCGGTGACGATGATGGTCCTGGGCAACCCGCTCGTGAGGTCGCGCCCCTTCACGAGCATGGGCGCCACGTCGTCGGCCTGCGGATACGCCGAGCCGAGCGCGATCTTGAGCTCCTCGGCGCGCCGCTCGCCGATGAGGAGCCCGTGGCTCTTGCGGACGTGCTGGCCGATGGCGTCGTTCATGTCGTCCCCGCCGATCCGGAGCGATGCGGAATAGACGATGCCGGAGAGCGAGATCACCGCGATCTCCGTGGTGCCGCCGCCCACGTCCACGATCATCTTGGCCCCGGGCTCGGCCACGGGCAGCCCCGCGCCCAGGGCCGCGGCGACCGGCGCGGGCACGAGGTAGACCCTGCGCGCACCCGCCTGTGTGGCCGACTCCTGCACGGCTCGCCGCTCCACCTGGGTGATGCCCGAGGGCACGCTGACCACCACGCGCGGGTGCACGAGGCTCCGGGACCGGTGCGCGCGGCGGATGAAGTGGTGGAGCATCTTCTCCGTGGTGTCGTAGTCGGCGATGACGCCGTGGCGCAGCGGGCGGATCACCTCGATGGTCCCGGGGGCGCGCCCGAGCATGGCCTTGGCCTGCTTGCCTACCGCGAGGACGGAGCGATCGTGCGCATGCACGGCCACGATGGACGGCTCGTTGAGTACGATACCCTGGCCCGGGACATAGACGAGGGTATTGGCGGTGCCGAGGTCCAGAGCAAGGTCACTCGGGAAGAGCCAGGCGAGGCCGCGCTGGAGCATGGACTATTCTCTCTCATGGGTCGGTCCGGAGTGAGATAAGAAAGCGGCCGTGGCCCGCGCCGCCGGCGTCTGCCCGGCGCGACTGCACGCAACCCCTGTGCCATCGCCCGAGACCCGTGGGCAGATCGGGCACAGCAGATAGTCCGCGCCAGTAGGCCGTTGCTGGGAGCAGGCGTGGGATCCGCGACCCGAAGCTCCTGGCTGCCAGGGAGGAGTTACACGGCGAGCGTGTAACGCTTACACGACCGAGAGGATTGCCGTGGCGGGCCACCTCCGCGTGAGTCGTAGCGGGCAGCAACCTTCAGTGGTCAGCGGCGAGATGGAATCGACCAAGTGCCGGCCTTCGACCGCGCCGGCCGCCCGCCGAAACCGGCCTCGACATAGGCAAGGGTCCCCTGCCGCCAGCTTCCAACGTGGGCGCTTGACCCCCGTTCATCTCCCAAGTATAAGGACGCTGTCGGAGGTAGCTTCCCACGGCCCGCGGCTCACCCGCTGCCGCGCTCAAAGGGCTGGGTTCCGGCTCCTCGGGAAGGGCCAGGGGGATTCACGCGCTCGGGCCTGGGTGAGCGGGCCCGGTTCACCGAAGTCGGGTGGATGGCATTGACGCAGCAAAGCGAGGGCTCACAGTCGGGCCTGCGGCGGGCAGCCCGAGCGCAACCACGCTTGCAGGGAGAGAGGCATGAGCTGGAAGCTGACGCGCCGCGACCTTCTCAAGGCAGGCTTCACCACCGCGATCGTGGGGGCGGCGGGCGCCCCGCTGCCGCCGCTCGCGGCCGAGGAGCCGAAGGGCTGGCGCTGGGACCGGGGGGTGTGCCGCTTCTGCGGGGTCGGCTGCGGTATCCAGATCGCCAGCGCGAGCGGGCGCGTGGTCGCGGTCAAGGGCGACCCGGCGAGCCCGGTGAACCGCGGTCTCCTCTGTGTCAAGGGCTACGCCCTCCCGCAGATCCAATACGGCGCGGACCGCCTCACGCGGCCGCTCCTCCGCATGAGGGATGGCAAGTTCGACAAGAAGGGCGACTTCGTGCCGGTGAGCTGGAAGGAGGCTTTCGACGTGATGGAGCGCGAGTGGAAACGCGTCCACCGCGGGCTGGGGCCGACCGGCGTCGCCATCATGGGCTCCGGCCAGTACACCGTCCAGGAGGGCTACGCGGCGGTGAAGCTCGTCAAGGCCGGGTGGCGCTCGAACAACCTCGATCCCAACGCCCGGCACTGCATGGCCTCGGCGGTGGCGGCTTTCATGCAGACCTTCGGCATCGACGAGCCCGCCGGGTGCTACGACGACATCGAGCTCACCGACACCGTAGTGCTGTGGGGCGCCAACATGGCGGAGATGCACCCCATGCTCTGGGCGCGCATCGTCGACAAGCGCCTGCGCTCGCCCGACTACCGCGTGTTCAACCTCACCCCCTTCTCCAACCGCTGCTCCGACGGGGCCGACGTCGAGATCGTCTTCAAGCCCAACACCGACCTCGCCATCTGGGACTACATCGCCCGCGAGATCGTGACCCGCGACGTCGTGGACCACGCCTTCGTGCAGCAGCACTGCGTCTTCGCCACAGGGCCGGTCGACATCGGCTACGGCATGCGCAACACCGACGCCTTCGCCTACCCGCCCGAGAAGGACGTCCAGTTGCGCGAGCGGGTGGTGGTGCTCACCCGCGAGGAGGCCATCGCCCGGCGGCTCGATCCCTCGGTGCGCCACGAGCGCCGACAGGAGAGCGCCGCTGGCGCCGGCGCTCACTGGCTCATCTCCTTCGAGGACTTCAAGAAGGCGCTCGAGCCCTACACGCTCGACTTCGTGGCCGAGCTCTCCCGGGGCGATCGCGACGAGCCCATGGACGCCTACAAAGCCAAGCTCAAGGCGCTCGCCGACCAGTACGCGGACCCCGGCCGCAAGATGCTCTCGTACTGGACCATGGGCTTCAACCAGCACACGCGGGGCACCTGGGTCAACGAGCAGGCCTACATGGTCCACCTGCTCACCGGCAAGCAGGCGAAGCCCGGCAGCGGCGGGTTCTCGCTCACCGGCCAGCCGTCCGCCTGCGGCACCGCCCGGGAGGTGGGGACCTTCTCCCACCGGCTGCCGGCCGACCTGCTCGTGGACAACGCGGAGCACCGGGCCCACTCCGAGCGCCTGTGGAAGCTGCCGGCGAAGACCCTCAACCCCAAGGTGGGCAGCCACATCACCGAGATGATGCGGGACCTCGAGGACGGGAAGGTGAAGTGGCTGTGGGTCCAAGTCACCAACCCCTTCCAGTCCACCGCCAATGCCAACCACTGGATCCGCGCGGCGCGGGAGAACGACAGCTTCATCGTCGTCTCCGACGTCTATCCGACGCTGTCGTGCAAGGTGGCCGACCTCATCCTCCCGTCGGCCATGATCTTCGAGAAGTGGGGTGCCTACGGGAACTCGGAGCGGCGCACGCAGCTGTGGCGTGAGCAGGTGCCGCCGCCGGGCGACGCCCGCAGCGACTTGTGGCAGATGATGGAGTTCTCGAAACGGTTCACGCTTGCCGAGGTGTGGGGCCGCCAGCCCGTGCCCGGGCTCAAGGCCGTGGGCTTCGACGACGGCTTCCTCCCCGACGTGCTCGCCCTCGCCGAGAGCATGGGGCACCGGCGCGACCAGACGCTCTACGAGGTGCTCTTCGCCACCCCCGAGAACCGGCGGTTCAAGTGGCCCGACCCGGTGGCCCAGGAGCGCGAGAACCACACGGTTATCCACGCCGGCATCGACTGGTTCCCGGAGAAGGCGCTCTTCGAGGACTACGCGCGCTTCGGGCGCGGCCACGGCCACGATCTCGCCCCATTCGACGCCTACTTCCACGACGACGTGCGCGGCCTGCGCTGGCCGGTGGTGAACGGCAAGGAGACCCTCTGGCGCTTCAACGAGCAGTATGATCCCTACGCCCGCAAGGGCAGCGGTTTCGACTTCTATGGCCCGGCCATGAAGTCGCTCCCCTCGGGCGACCTCGACCGGGTGACGAGGTCCCGGCCCACCTCCCTCGCGGGCAAGGCCAAGATCTTCTACCGGCCGTACGCCGCCCCGGCCGAGAGCCCGGACGCGACCTACGACCTGTGGCTCTGCACCGGGCGCGTCCTGGAGCACTGGCACTCGGGCACCATGACGCGCCGGGTGGCCGAGCTCAACAATGCCGTGCCGGAGGCGCTCCTCTTCATGCACGCCAAGGACGCCGAGGCGCGCGGCCTCAAGCAGGCCGACCTCGCCTGGGTCGAGTCCCGGCGTGGCAAGGTGAAGGCGCGCATCGAGACCGGGGGCCGCAACCGCATGCCGCGCGGGCTTGTGTTCGTGCCATGGTTCGACGAGGGCGTCTTCATCAACAAGGTGACGCTCGACGCGACGTGCCCGATCTCCAAGCAGACGGATTTCAAGAAGTGCGCGGTCAAGGTCACCAAGGCGTGAGGCAGGGTCAAGGCCTGAAGACTGCCGCCATCCTCGTGTCCCTGGCTGCGGTGCTCGCCGCGGGCTGCGCCGCCTCCCCGTCGACGCCAGCGGCCGCTCCCGCCCCGGCCACCCCCATCGCCGACACGAGCCTCGGCCTCGCGAAGGGGAGCGTCTTCGATGTGCCGACGCCCCCGGCGGTGAAGGCGAACGAGAGCGCTCCCGGCGAGTTACCGGTGCTGCCGCGGCCCTACGCGATCGCCCCGCCGCGGATCCCCCACGCCGTGGACGACTTCCTCCCCGTCACCCAAAAGCAGAATGCCTGCCTCGACTGCCACGGGGTCAAGGAGAAGAAGAAAGGCGAGCCGACCCCCATCCCGCCGAGCCATTACATCGACTACCGCAATGCCCCCGAGCGCGTGGGCAACCAGGTGATCGGCGCGCGCTACGTCTGTGTGTCCTGTCACCTTGTCAATACGGACGCGCCGAATCTGGTGGAGAACCACTTCCGCCCATAGCCCCGCCCCACCCCGCGGCGGTCTCGCCACGACGCCACCGCGAGTGCCGTCGAAGCGCGCGAGGCGCGCGTTCGAGAAGGGCTCGCGCGATGTGGTCGCCGTTCGAGCGCCGGCTTTGCCGGCGGAACCGATTCCTGGGGGAAGGCGTCGGAAGGGGGGCGAAGCCGCCCTCCGAGTGTCCTAGGCTACCGGGGGAGAAACGTCGTCGCGATGGAGCATATCCAGGGGCGGCGCCTCGTTCTCGACGACGTAGGCGAATTGCCTCCGGAACTCCTCCGGTGTCAGCTGAGCCACGCTGGCGAAGCGGGCCACCGTCGCCGGATCCTCGAAGTCGTCCCGGCGCAGCCGGATCATGTAGCGGCGGGCGATAGCGTAGCGCGTGGAGTGGATGTCGACCATGCGCACCCGCGTGCGGCCCGTCTGCGGGTCGAGCATCTGCGCGAACGGGATGGGGACGAAATGGCCGCCTCGGAGCGAGACCATCGCCGCGTCCCCGCCGGACAAGAGGTACTTGGCAGCGCAGTAGCCGAGGTCGCGCGTGTACTCCATGTCGTACGGGATCGGATCGGCGCACCGGAGCTCGTAGCCGATGTTCTTGGGCACGATGCTGCTCTTGATCCCCAACCCCTTGAGCCGCCTGGCGGTGGCCTTCTTCAGCCCGTCGCCGATGTCGATCTCCGCGAGACGGATGTGGCCGTGATCGTCGTACTCGACGGCACCGAGCGCGTGGAGGTCCTCCTCTGGAAGGCTCTCCACCAAGCCCTCGGCCAGGACGGCGACCCCGTCCGCGCGACCGTCGGCCTGGCGCTTGATGATGGCGCCGACCAGGGTGTCCACCAGCGTCGCGAGGGTGGTCCGGTAGCTCGGGAACTCCTCGGGAATGAGGGTGAGCGTGGTCCCCGCCGCCTTGCCGATGCCGAGCGCCAAGTGACCGGCCTTGCGCCCCATGGCGATCACGAAATACCAGCGCGACATAGTGCGCGCGTCCACCATCAGATTCTTGACCAGATCCACCCCAACGTGGCGCGCCGTCTGGTAGCCGAATGTGTCCACGTTCGGATCCAGGTCGAGATCGTTGTCGATCGTCTTCGGGACGTGGACCACGCGGATGCGGCCGTCGCCATGCTCGGCGACCTTCATCGCCGAGAAGGCGGTGTCGTCGCCGCCGATGGTGATGAGCTGGGTCACGCCGAGGTGCTCGAGCGCCTGCACGACATTGTCCAGGTACGTGGCGCTACGGGTGGGATTTGCGCGGGACGTGCCGAGCACCGACCCGCCTCTGAAGTGGATGCGGCTGACGTCCTCGAGCCCGAGCGCCCGGACCCCGTCGACCTTCCCGTGCATGATCTCTTCGAACCCGCCGCGGATCCCGAGCACCTCCACCCGTTGCAGTATGGCGCGGATGGTCGCAGCGGCGATCACGCTGTTGATACCCGGGGCGGGGCCGCCGCCAACCAGAAGTGCGAGCTTGTCCGTCGACACAGCGGTTTCTCCTTGCTGTCGCGGGGCCGTCGGAGGGTCGACGTCTTCGGCGCCTCGCCGGGCTCACCGTCAGCGCCACCATCGTCCCGCCTTCTCTGCGGGCGCCGAGTTCCCACAATGCCGCGACAACCGGACGTAGCCGCATTGTACCAGCCAGCTCGGGTGTTGCTACACCGCGCACAGGTTAGATGTGCGATCGGCCCGGAGACCCTCGCTTCGAGCAGCGGGCGTCGCCGCGAACGCCCGCGGGATCATCCCCGGTTACCCGATTGGGACCGGCGCCTTTGGCTACCCGAAGTGAGGGGCGGAAGGCGCCCTTCGCGCCCTCCGCCCCTCACCCGGGCGGTTGGCCAGGTCTCTTTACGCGGACGCCCTGTGCACGTACCCGTACCGGGTGTTGCTGCGCATCCCGCCCATCGCGATGTATTCCGCCTTGATCGCCGCGATCTTGTCCGTGGTGATGGCGCTCTCCGCAGCCCTCAGGTGCACGTTGTACAGCCGGGCGGAGTTGCCGGCGAAGATCGCGTTCTTGACGATCCCGTCGGCGGGGCCGAGCGGGGCGAAGCTGTGCTTCCGCTGCATGTCCTGCGGGATCTCCAGTCGCCGCAGCGCCTCGATCTGCCACTGGGGCGAGCCGTACCAGACGGAGTCGCTCCCCCACACGACGTGATCGGCGCCGAGGCCGCGGACGACCGTGCCGACGAACGCCGCGGCGAAGCGGGGATTGGCCACCGCGGAGTTTGCGAACGATGTGCCGAGCTCGCCGTAGACGTTGCTCACCCCGTACTTCGACGGGATCTCGGCGAGGTCGGTCGCCCACTTGATGCGACCCGTCTGCTCGAACTCGGCCAGGGCTGCGTCCGGCATCTCGAGGAAGGGCCGGAGGGCGGCGTGGTAGATCACGAAGTCGATCTGCGGCCAGTCCTTCGCCGCCTGCCCCACGTCCCAGGCGGTGTTGTACTCCCACACGCCGGGCCAAGACTTCTCGTAGTCGGCCGGTAAGAGCCCCTTGTGGATGCACACGGTCGTGATGCCGGCCTTCACGATCTTTTCGTAAAACGGGTACATGAGCTTCTGGTCGTCGAGCCGCCAGTAGGAGCCCTTCTTCGAGGGAAAGAGCGGGTCGCCGATCGTGTAGCCCTTCCAGCTGTCGGGCTTGACGGCGCTGATGCACCGGTCGACCTCGTCCATCCAGCCAGCGGCCTTCGGGGTGAAGACCGCGTGCCCCAGCAGGCGCCGCGAGCCGGCGACCCGGTTGATGGCGGCGCGCGCCATCGCGATCTGGTCATTGCTCAGAAGATACCACGTCGGGTCATCGAAGGGCGCGCCCGACAGCAGCGCGACCTTCGTGTCGCTGTCCACGAAGATCTCCTTGAGGTAGTTGTCGAACTTGTACCGGGCGAGCGTCTTCTCGCCGACGAGCGCGGGATTCCAGTGCTGGCGGGCGAACTGGGCCAGGCCCAGGAGCCCATCCTGCGTGAAGTCGTCGCGCACGAAGTGGGTCTGGTCGTCAATGATGAACTGCCCGGCGAGCGCGCCGGCGCGCTGGTCGGCCACGCCGGGCGTAGCGGCCTCGGCCGGACTGACTTCGAAGAGGGGGCCGAAGACTTCGTTCATCGCGAGGAACGCCGCGGCCATTCCGGCGCTGGTGGCCAGGAAGTGGCGGCGACTCACTCCGTGTTTCCGAGCGAGGCCGTCGGCCAGGTCCTTGATGCGGGCCTCCACCCGTTGCTGCTGGTGGGTCTGGGGTAACGGATTGAATTCGCCGTTGGATACGATCTGCGTGGGGACGGGTGACTTGAACGGTGCGATCTCGGCAGGTGTGGTTTCTTTCAGCTCCTCATCACTCAGGTAATGCGGCATCGCCGATCTCCTCCCAGGGACGAAAGAGCGGGTGGGTTGCCGACGATCATGTTCCCCCGGCGGCTTCGCGGCCGGGAACGAGGACCGATGAGCACAGCACCTCCTTTCCACGGAGAGGCGCGGCCCTGGACGCCAACCGGCGCATCCCGCAGTGAAGCTCTCCAGGGGAGACACGTCACGTGCGAAGCAAACCCCTCACAGCCGCCGCGCCTGGACCGACGCATCGGATTCTACGCACTGGAACAGCCGTAAGCAAGGATTGATCGGACTTGTCGACCTTACCGGAGCCCCGGGTCTCAATGACCCCGGGGCGGCTAACGCGGGTTATTCGTGAGGACGATCGCGAGACCGGGCGGGTGGCGCTGACGCGGTCTCCGGCAGGCCGGGCGGAGTGGGACCCCGAAGTCCGGTCGTCCGCAGCTCGAAGAGCTGCGTTCGGTCGAGCGGGTGACGGAGCCCGCCAGGCCGGAGGCCCCGCCGGCAGCAGGACCCGCCCGCCTCACGCGTGACCCGCTCGTGAATGAATAATGTATGTGCGCTAGCCCTACTTTCGCACAACTGAAGGGGCGGTGAACCGCCGCCGCTGACGTGGCGCAAGAAAAATCGCCCAAAAGCTTGCGTTGGGGCAGCGAAGCATGCTACATGAAAGAAGATGCATGTGTTCGAGCGCGAGGTCAACGGCCATCGCTACCGGATCGCGGCCCAGTCGATATGGGACCCGACCCGTGGGCGGTCGGTCGCGCGTCAGATCGTGCTGGGGCCGGCGGCGCCACCGCCCGTGGCGGATCTCGGTGCGACGCGAACGGTGGGTACGCGGGCCGTCGGCGATGTTGGCGCGTTGGTGTGGATCGCGGAGCAGTTGGACCTCGTGGGACACATCGATCGCGCGTGCGGGGACCTCGGCGCCAAGAACGGGCCGTCGGCCGGCGAGCTGGCCGTCGCCGTGGCGATCCAGCGGGCGTGCGCCCCGGGGGCCAAGCGCAAGCTGGCGGACTTTCTGGAGGCGAGCGTGGCGCGGGTGTCGTGTCTGCCGGCCACGGCCTTCAGCGGGCAGGCGTTCCACCGAGTAGCCCAGCAGGTCACCGACCGGCAACTGGAGCAGGCGCAGGTAGCGATCGCAAAGGCGGCCGTGGCTCGGTTCGAGCTCTCGACCGACGTGCTCGCGTTTGACACCACGAACTTCGACACGCACATCGCCACCGTCACGCCCAGCACGTTGGCCCGGCGCGGACATGCCAAGAGCAAGCGCCGCGATCTGCGGGTGGTGGGGCTCGGCCTGCTGGCCAGTGAGACGGGCCATGTGCCCTTGTTGTACCGCCCCTACGAAGGCAACGGCGCTGACCAGGGGGTGCTGGAGGCGTGTCTGACGGGACTGCGCGAGTTGCATGAGGCGCTTGACGCGGGCGAGGGCCGCCGCCAGCCGGCGCAGCGGACGCTGGTGCGCGATGGCGGCTTCTGGAGTCCGCAGCTGGAGTTGGAGCTGGACGTGGCCGGCTACCACAGCCTCATCTCGTTGCCGCTCGGCCACAGCGCCGCCGAGCAGGCGTTGCAGATGGCGGCCCGGCGGGGCGCGATGAAGCCGTTACCGGGCAAGCTCCGCGAGGTGCGCGCGGCGCGGATGCGGGTCAAGGTCGGCACGTTGGACCGGACCCTCGTCGTGGTTGAGAGCCAAGAGCTACTGCAGGGGCAGAAGCGGGGAATCGCCGTCGCCCTGCGCAAGGCCAAGGCGGAGTTCCGCAAGCTCGAGCACCTCACGCAGGCGGGGCGCATCCCGCGCAGCAGCTTAGAGCGGCGCGTCCAGACGGCGCTCGCCCGCGAACACCTGTCCACCTTCGTCGTACCGACCATCGCCGGCTCCGAGAAGGCGCCCACCTTCAGTTGGCGCGTCGATGCAGGCCTGCGGCGCCAGTTGGAGCGCATGCGGCTCGGTCGCCGGGTGCTCTGCACCGATCGGCACGTGTGGAGCACCGGCCGCATCGTACACGCCTTCCGCGGCCAGTGGCACGTCGAGGAGCTGTTCCGCCGTGCGAAGAAAGGCGGCGTAGTGCCCTGGGGCCCCTCATACCAATGGGCCGACGGCTCACTCCGGCTGCATACCTTCGCCACGGTGCTGGGCTTGACCCTCGTGAGCCTGGCGAAAATCGCGCTCGGCACGGACACCTCGGCCCGGGCAATGATGCAGAGCTTGGCCGGCATCCGCGCGACCCTGGTGCGGACGACGACCGGCGGCACCGGGCGTCGGCCCACCGTCATGCTCGCGCCCGAGCTCAAGGCCGAACAGCGCCGGGCCGTCAAGGTGTTCGAACTGGACCGTTGGTTTCCCATACTTCTTTCATGTATGTCAACGCGACCCCTTTCAGCGTGAGAATGGCGGCCCACACTGTGCTCTGCCTTCTCTGCCGTGCGAAAGTAGGGCTAGAGCTCAGGCCTCACTGGCCGGGACGCTTGTCGACGTCGGTCACTGTGAAATTGATGATCAGCAGGACCGTGAAATCATCGAACTTCGCGCGGCCGACGCTCGGCTGACTCTTGTCCACGAACACGTTGGTCTTCCCGTCGAAGGCGTAGATCTGGACTTCCGCTTGGCCGCGATTGCGGACCCATTTGAAGAAGGCGATCTCCGGCAGCGGGATGTTCATGATCGGAAGCTGGAACGCGGGGATGCCGATGAGGCTCTCGGCGTGGTCGATCCCCAGGACGGGCGCGAGGACTTTCAGCGTCAGCCCCGCCGCTCCCGGGACCACATGCACGCCCTGCTCCCCGAGCCACGCCACGACGAACTCCTTGACGAAGGCCTGATTACCGCTGTGGGTGAAGACCTCGGCGGTGACCTCCTGGTCGGCGAACCGCTTGACCTCGAGCTGCGAGAGCGCTCTCTCCAGCGAGCGGATCAGCAACTGCTGCGAGATCGCGGGCGGCTGGGTCGCAGCCGCCTGAACCGAGAACCCGCATCCTCCGATCAGGAGGCACAGTGCCACGAGACCCATCACGGACACGCTAGGCCGCCTGCTGTCGTGACCCGCTTGGAATGCCTCCTGACCAGTTCTCACCGTCATCCTTTGGGCCGAGCGCGACTCGCCGGTCGTCGTCGGCGGACGGGCTGCACTTGAGTCGACACGGCGTAAATCTCGCCAGGGCGAGGCCCAGGCCCGAGACCGCGCACTCGGGACTCGTCTCGCTCCTCGCTCTTGCCCTGAGGGAGGCTCACAACTCTTTCAAAATCTCGTAGAATCCAACTGAAGTCAATCGCCCGAACGCAGCTCTTCGAGCTGCGGACGGGACTCGGGGGTCCCACTCCGCCCGGCCGCCCGGGGGCGCACACGACGCCACCCGCAGCCGCCGCGGCGTCCGTTACCACTCCGAATCATGGGCCGCTATTTATTTATTTAGTCGACCCTGAGTCGGCACGAGGGGTACCTGTCTACCTGCTCCAGGAATTGGGCACAATCAGCCCACTCACTCTCCGGCCGGCCGAGGTCGACTCGCCGAGAGGTCGTCGGGCGGCAGGGGCCCCGCCCGACGCCGATGTCTCGGCTTGCTCAGGACTGCTCAGGGCCGACTACTACCAGCGGTGCCACCGCCGCCCAAAGACGGGCGCGGGGGCTACAACGACCGGGGCGGGCGCCACGTAGACCGGCGCTGGTCCAGCAACGTATCCATATCCCGGCGCGGCGACCAAGCACCCCGAACCAGTGACGGCAACGCCCGCAAGCAGAAGCCCTAGAGCGAGGATCCGACGCGGAGCGATCGTGATCGTTCTCATGGATGCCCTCCTCTCCTATCTTGAGACCTCTATACTGAGACGGTTGGGCTTCCGCAGCTATTTGGTGACCGGGACACTGCCAGGGCTACGATGGCTCGTGGAGTGTGTTGAGTGGCTGCGGCGACATCCCCGATCCTCTTCGATGTCCACAACCGCGATTCCGGGAGGAGAGACTATGGTCAAGATCGAGAAGTTCTGCGCCACCGGCGTCTATGACCCACCCGGCTACAGCCAGGCTATCAAGGTCAGCGGAGCTGGGACCATCCTGTTCCTGGCCGGCCAGGTCGCCTACGATAAGGACGGCGGCGTGGCCCACACGGGCGACTTCAAGGGTCAGGCGCGGGCGGTGTTCGGGTCGATCAAGGCGCTGGTCGAGGTCGCCGGCGGCACGCTTGCCAACGTGGTGAAGATCAACACCTACGTGACGGACGTGCGCCACCGGCCAGACTTCCGGGTCGTGCGCGAGGAGTTCTTTGGCTCGAAGGGTCCGGCTTCGACGATGATCCAGGTCTCCGCCCTCGCCAATCCCGACTACCTGATCGAGGTCGAAGCGATCGCTGTCGTGTGAGCAGTGCGCCGCGGCGCGAGGCCCGGCGCGCCCCAGGGACGAGCCTGTCGTGGAAAGTGATTTCAGGCGCCGGCGGGCCCTTCCAGGCGACGTAGGAGACGGCCGAGGTCGAGGAGTATCCGGTTCGGTGAGCGTAGAGGAGCTTGTCTCAAGCCACCCCCCCGCACACCACTGCTCGTGCCTATTGCAGGGCCGGGAGCGCCCGGACCGGTCCCGGCACCCGGTCCGCGTCCACGTAGCCCCATGGCCCATCGTGCCGCGCTGCCGCGAACCATGCCCCGTCGGAGTACCTGAAGTACCGGCCACCGTAGTAGTAGGAGATAGGCGCGCCCGCCGCAAGAACGGGGTCCCGAGGCGACGCCGGCGACGAAGGGGTCCGCGCCCGGACCGGGTTGCCCGGTTCTGCGGCTTTCGGTCTCGGTGGCAGTGCCTTGACAACCCCGGAGGGCGGCGGCGGCGAAGGGATCCGCGGGGCCTGCGCGAGGCGGCCCGGTTCTACGGTCTGGGGTCTCGGCGGCAGTGTCTCGACGACCTTGCCTGGCGGCGCTGGCGACGGAGGGATCTGCGCTTGGGCCGGGCCCCCCGCCCCCGGAGTCTCGGGTCTCGCCCGCGGTGCCTGGCGATGGGCAGCCGCGGGGGAATCGGCATTTTTCAGGTACAGGATCACGGCGCCGGCTCCTACGGCCCCCGCCACAGCGCACGCCAGCAGTAGCAACATGCCGACCACGGTCCCGGCCCACCTGGTGCGATTCGACGTCCCCCTGATCCCCAGTCCGTCTTCGTTCCCTCCCACGTCCCAGGTTAGGTGGTCCGCCGACTCGACCTTTCGCGGCAGGTGGGGGAACTCCATGTCAAGCTTGCGGCGTATGGTCTCGATCGCACGGTCGTCGTGGTCGGTCAGCCTCGACGCGTCGTCCATCTCCTCACCCAAACGCTCCTCGCCCAACGGGCGCGCTCGGGACTTGCGCCGTATATCCACTCAGCCCTCCACTCAGTACAGGTCGGACGCTCACCTGCTCGGCAAGGGGTAACAACCTCAGCCTGCCCAAATAACATCCTAAATCATTGTCTCAACTTGAGCCATCGCCAGGAAGCCTCCCTCAATGAAGCCTCCCTCAATGAGGGGGCAACCGGATGCGTCGAGCCAATATTGCGCTGTGTCATCCAAACCGACTAGTGTGGTGTCCCAGAAATCCGTTGGCTCGCGGCACCGGGCAGGACCGGGGGGGGACCCCCCCGCGGACCGTGGCTCCTGCGCGTTGCCGGAGGCGAAAACCTCAGTCTCGTGGCTCTTTACGAGTGCCCGGTGCGGGTTGCAACTCAGCGTGTTCCGCGGAGGGGCCCGCCGCCCCGCGCTTTGTCCACAAGCTCTTGGGACAGGACACAGCTCATCGATCGCGTGAGGTCTGCCGCCGGCTAGGGTACGATGGACTGGATGAAGGCACCGACGGCGTCTCTGGTCGCCGCTTCACTGGCCATCCTCGCCCTGGCGTCGGCGTCGTGGGGGGAGGAAGTCCGCTTTCCCCTTACCGTTGACCACGAGGTGCTCCGGGTGGCGCTCCGGAAGCACCTTCAAGAGGATGCCGGGGGCGGGCTGAAATTGTGGCGGACCGCTAAGGGCTGCGGCTCGTTCGTCCTGCGCGAGGTCACCATTGAACCCGAGGACGGACGCCTGAAGATCACGGGCCCTGCCTCAGCCGGGGCCGGAGTCCCGCTGTTCGGACTCTGCTGGGCCAACGTGTCCTGGACCGGGTACGCCGAGATCGTGGCCCAGCCGGAGATCAGCCCCGACTGGCAGCTCCGCCTGCGGGATCTGGACAGCCGGCTCTACGACTCCTCGGGGCAGAAGCGTGGCATCGCCGCTCGCCTCTGGACGGTGATGAAGGGATGGGTCGAGGCGGAACTGTCGACCTTCACTTTTGATCTCCATCCGCCGGTCACGGAGCTAGGGACGCTGCTAGGTGGCTTCACGGGCTCGCCCGGGACCGCGCCGCTGACGGCCGCGCTGAAGACCATACGGCCGGCCGGTCTGTCTGTCGAGCGCGACGCCGTCAGGGTGGGAGTGGTGCTGGATCTGCCACCGGTTGCAGCCGTGCCGCGCTTGCCGGAGCCGGCCCTGACCCCGCTCCAGCTCAAGAAGTGGGAAGCGAAGCTGGATGGCTGGGACGGTTTTCTGTCGTTCGTGGTCAAGAACCTGGCGGGCGAGAACGCTGATCCGGCGGTCCAAGACGAGTTGCTGGGCGTCCTACTCGACACGCGCCGCGAGGTGGTCACCGTGCTCGCCCGCGGCCCCGAGCCTGGCACCGATGCCGTCCGACAGATCTTCCTGGGCGCATGGGACCGCCTCCGCGCGATCGTTCGCCAGACTGCGGTCCAGCAGAACGGAGACCTCCCGCGTGCGTTCCGCTACGTCATCTTCCTGGCGGCCGGCGACGCGCTCGCGGCCATCAACGCCGGCGCTCCCTTGGCCGGTCTCGACTTCTCGGCCGACGGGCTCCGCCGGCTGGCGAAGAGCCTCGACCCGGCCTTCACAGGCGATCCTCTGGAGCAATCCGACCTTCCCGACCCGCGCCTCCAGCAGCTCTTCCGCTTCCGGGATCCCGACGCCCCCCCGAGACGGCCACGACAGAAGCTACCCGGGAGCAGCTGGCACTGGTTCGGGCCCCGCGTGAGCTACGCTGCGGAAGGCGACGAGTGGCGCAATTTGGCCGCCCGTCTCGACCGCTGGGTGCCCGCGGCCGACGAGCTACCGGTCTACCGCGCGACCGTCGATCGCCTCCTGTGGGTGGCCGCTGAGCGCTCGCTCAATCCCGACGCGCTCGACGAGCGCTTTGACGAGCTCTTCCATCACGTCGTGAAAGCGACGGCCTGGCAGGAGAGCTGCTGGCGGCAGTTCGTCCGGCATGGCGGGATCGTCACGCACCTGGAATCCTCGTCGGGCGATGTCGGCCTGATGCAGATCAACGTCCGCATCTGGCGTGGGTTCTTCAGTGGCGCGAAGCTCCGGTGGAACGCCGCCTACAATGCAGGCGCCGGTGCCGAGATCCTCCAGCAGCTCCTCATCCGCTACGGCACGCGAGAAGCACGACGCCGGCTCGAGAACGCCGCGCGAGCCACCTATTCCGCCTACCACGGCGGCCCGGCCCGCTACCGGCGGTACCGGACCGCTACGGCGGCGTCCCTCGGCTGGAACGTCGACCACGCCTTCTGGGAGAAGTACCGGGCCGTGGCCGCCGACACTGCCGGCGATCGCGTCCTCTGCCTTCGGCACCGACCGACTTCGTAGCGCCGGAGTCGTGATAAGGATGAGCGTGACGCCCAGCGCGACCAGCCCCGACCGCCGAGTCATCCGCACGATGTGCCCGATGAGCTGCCACCCGACCCTCTGCGGCATGCTGGTGGAGGTCGAGCAGGGGCGGCTTCTCGGAGTCCGCGGCGACCCGGACAACCCGGACAGCCGGGGCTTCCTCTGCGTCCGCGGCCAGGCCTCCCGGGAGATCATCGGCAACCCGTCGCGGCTGCTCCGCCCGCTGATCAGAGAGCGGCGGCCCCCAGGTCGGCGCGGGTCCGGCGCCTGGCGGGAGGCCACCTGGAGCGAGGCGCTCGACCTGGTCGCCTCGCGGATGCAGGCGGTGGGGAGGGAAGCGGTAGGCCTCTGGGCCGGTCACGGCGCCTTCGCCAACAACTACGGCACCCGCGTCAACTCCCATCTGATGCGCCGCTTCGCGAACCTGCACGGCTGCCAGTGGTGGAACCCCACCATGATCTGCTGGGGCCTCGGGGCCTTTGGCATCGGCCTGACCGGGCCTCTCGAGACCAACACCAAGGAGGACATGGGCGCCCACGCCGCGCTCATCCTCCTGTGGGGCGCGAACCTGGCCAGCCAGCCCAACACGGGGCCCCACCTCAAGGTCGCCCGCCGCCGCGGCGCCCGGGTGATCACCATCGACGTGCGCCACACCGACGCCGCCGCGCAGTCCGACGAGGTGCTGCTCATCCGCCCCGGGACCGATGCGGCCCTGGCACTCGCCATGATGCACGTCATCGTTGGCGAGGGCCTCTACTGCCGCGACTTCGTCGCCCGTCACACGGTCGGCTTCGACGCCCTCGCGACGCACGTGGCCGCGCATCCGCCGGAATGGGCCGCGTCGATCACGGGGATCTCCGCCGAGCGCATCGCCGCTCTCGCACGGCGCTATGCGACGACCCATCCCGCCATGATCGTGCTCGGCGGCAGCTCCATGCACAAGGGCGCCAACGGCTGGCAGGGCGCGCGAGCGGTGGCGTGCTTGCCCGCCCTCACCGGAGACCTCGGCATTCCCGGCGGCGGGCTCGGCCCCCGGCACGGCAGCCGCGCGCATGGCCAGGACCTCAACGACATCACGCTGATGGGGCGCCGGCCGCCCGGCCGCTACATCCCCAGCCAGATGCCGCGCATCACGGATGCGCTCCTGGACGGGCAGCTCCGGGTCATGCTGCTGTTCGGAACCGACATGATCTCCTCCTACGCAGATGCGGCGGCGGTCTCGCGCGGGCTCGAGCGTGCCGATCTCGTCGTGCTCCACGACCTCTTCATGAACGACACGGGGCGCCACTTTGCCGACGTGATCCTGCCGAGCACGTCCTGGCTCGAGGAGCTGGGCGCGAAGAGCACCAACACGCACCTCTACTTGATGGAGCGTGCGCTCGAGCCGCCGGGTGAGGCGCGCCCGGCGGCATGGATTCTGAGAGAGCTCGCGGCCCGGCTCGGCATCCACGACTTCTACCCGTGGCAGAGCGACGAGGGTCCGCTCGACGCCCTCATCAACCACGCGTCCACAGGGCACGCCACGGTGGCCGCGCTTCGCGCCGAGGCTGGCATCCGCGCGCTGCGCATCTCCCACGTGGCCCATCCTGACCTTCGCTTCCCCACGCCTTCGGGCAAGGTGGAGTTCCATTCCGAGCGCGCGCTGGGCCTCGGCCTGCCGGCCCTGCCCGTGTACGAGCAGCGCCCCGCCTCCTCCTATCCTCTGACCCTCCGCCAAGGCCGGACGCTCACCCAGTTCCACGGCTTCTATGACCACGGCCGAGCGCTGCCCACGCTGGCGCGCCTCGACCCCGAGCCCGAGCTGTGGATCTCCCCCGCCGACGGCGCTGCGCGCGGGCTCCGCGACGGCGCGTCCATCCGCGTCTACAACGAGCGGGGCGAGATGAAGGTGCGCGCGCGCGTGACGGAGAAGATCCCGGCCGGCACGGTGTGGATGCGCGACGGGTGGACCGGGCTCAACGAGCTGACGGCGGGCTCCCCCTCCATCCCCGACGAGGCGGTCGACACCTTCGGCTTTTCCGGGGGACAGGCCTCCTTCGACGCCATGGTGGAGGTGGCGCCCGCGTGATGGCGCTGGAATGGCTTTGAGCGATACCGACGGGTAGGAGGGCTCTTCGCTTGCCGGCGCTTCCCGGGAGCTTGACGACCGATCGATTCTCTCGGATAGTGGCGCGGTGTCTCTTCCGCAAGGCGAGCGCGACCACGAGGCCTTCGTGCGCCGGCACTTGCGCCGGAACGCCCTGGCGCTCGGTGGCGACTTCGCGTTCTACACGATCGGGCTGGCCTTCGCCTCGCAGTCCACGATCCTGCCTGCCTTCGCCGAGTCCCTGGGTGCGCCGAACGTGGTGATCGGCGCGATCCCCGCCGTGACGACCCTGGGATGGCTGCTGCCGTCCCTGCTCGTGGCGGGGCACACGGAGGCCCTCGCGCGGAAGCTCCCCTTCGTGCTGCGATATACCGTCTGGGAGCGGGCGCCCTACCTGGCTCTGGCCCTCACCGCCTTGCTGGTCGCTGGACGCGCGCCCATGCTCAGCTTGGCCCTCCTGCTGCTCGTGCTGCTGGCGACGACCGGTGTGGCGGGCGCCCTCTTGCCGGCGTGGATGGACATCGTCGGACGCGCGATCCCCGTCACGCTGCGTGGCCGGTTCTTCGCCGTCTGGAGCATCTTGGCAAGCCTCGGCGGCCTCGCCGCGAGCTTCGCGACGGCCTCCCTCCTCGCGTCGATCCCCGCTCCCTCGAGCTATGGGGTGTGCTTCCTGGCCGCCTCCCTCTGCATGGCCCTCTCCTACGTGGCCCTCCTGCTCACGCGGGAGCCGCCGCCCGTCGCAGCGCCGGCGCCGAGTGTGCCCCTGCGGACCTATCTGGCGCGGATCCCCGGCCTCATGCGCCGGGACCGGAACATGTCGTGGTTCCTCGCCGCGCGCTGCTGCACCGTCATCGGCGTGATGGCCAGCGGCTTCTTCACGGTCTACGCGCTACGCGTCCTCGCCGCGCCCGCGTGGCAGGCGGGCGTGTTCACGACCATGCTGCTCGTCGGCCAGGTCGCGGGCAACCTCGTCTTCGGGTGGCTGGCCGACCGGATGGGCCACCGGCTCGTTCTCGCCGCGGGCACCGCGGCCATGGTCGCCGCCAATCTCATGGCCCTGGCCGCGCCTTCGGTCGATCTGCTCCGCGTCGCGTTTATCCTGGATGGCGTGTACGATGCGGCGGTACTCGTCTCGGGGCTCAATATCCTCCTCGAGCTGGCGCCCGCGGCCGATGAGGGGCCGACGTACATCGGGCTCGGGCGGACGGCGGTGGCGCCGATCGCCTTCGCCGCGCCCCTGGCCGCAGGTTTCCTCGCCGACGCCGTGGGCTTCGAGGTGGTCTTCGCCGTCGCCGCGGTCTTCAGCCTGATCGCGCTCGGCCTCCTGATCGGTCGCGTCCGCGACCCGCGCCAGGAGCCGCTCGTGGCGCCGCCTTGATTCTGGATGACAGCCGTGAGCCTGGGCATCAGGCTAGGGCGCGCCCGCGCAGGATGAGGCTCCTCATGCTGGCCCGCTCGGTCCTCGCCGTGTTCCTGGCTTTCCTCGGAGGGGTGGCCGAGGCGGCCGAGGTCTCGGTGCCGGCGGGGTTCCGGATCGATGTCTTCGCCGAGCACCTCCGGATGCCGCGCGCCTTGGCGGTGGACCCCGTGGGCGTCGTCCTCGTCTCGGTCCCCGCCGAAGGACGGGTGCTGGCCCTGCCCGATCGCCGCGGTACGGGTCACGCCACCGAGATCGTCACGGTCGTGAAGGACCTCAACCTGCCTCATGGGCTTGCCTTCCGGAGCGGATACCTCTACGTCGCGGAGACGGGTCGCATCCTGCGCTTCGACTACGATCCGGTGAGCTTCGCCACGAGCAACCCGGCCGTCCTCGTCCGCGGACTGCCGCCGGGTGCCCATCACTGGACCCGCTCGCTCGCGTTCGGTCCGGACGGCAAGCTCTATGTGGGCGTCGGCTCGTCCTGCGACATCTGCCGGGAGCTCGATCGCCGCCGGGCCGCCATCGTCCGGTACGACGCCGACGGGGCCGGCGAGGAGGTGTTCGCCACCGGGCTCCGGAACCCGGTGGGCCTCGCGTTCCAGCCGGCGACGGGTGCCCTGTGGACCTCGGTCAACGAGCGAGACTGGTCGGGGGGCGGAGCGCCCCCCGACTACGTCACGCTGGTTCGGCCGGGTGCCTCCTACGGCTGGCCCGAGTGCTTCGCGAGGCGCGGTACCTTCGTCTCCGACCCCACCTTCGCCGGCCGGGGCCCCCGTCACCGGATGACGCTCCCGACGCTGGAGCTACCGCCGCACTCGGCTCCCCTCGGCCTCGCCTTCTATACGGGCCGGCAGTTCCCGGCGGACTACGTCGGGAGCTTGTTCCTCGCCCTCCACGGCTCGCGCGCCGGGCTCTCGCCGGTCGGCTACAAGATCGTCCGGATCGCGTTCCGTGACAGGCAGCCCGAGAAGGTCGAGGACTTCTCCACGGGATGGCGCGACGGCGATCAGGTTCTCGGCCGGCCCGTCGACGTCGCCGTCGGACATGACGGGAGCCTCTACGTCTCCGACGATCACGCGGGTCGCGTCTACCGCGTGACCTTCGGGCCACGCTGATGGTCGCCCGGACGCGCCGGCATTCGCTCGGCCTGGGCGTCGCGTGCTTGGCCCTGCTCGCCCTGTCCGCTGTCGGACCCGCGCGAGCCGAGGTCCGCCGCGTCGTCGTCACCAGCCGTCAGGGCGTCCTCGACGGCGCCTACGAGAGGCTGACGGGCAGCGTCGAGCTGGAGCTCGACCCCGCTCATCCCGCCAATGCGGGCATCGTCGATCTCGACCATGCCCCCCGCAACGCCCGCGGGCGCGTCGAAGCCTCCGCGGATTTCATGGTGCTGCGCCCACGGCAGCGGCCGGCCCGGGGATCGACAGCGCTCCTCGAGGTCAGCAACCGGGGCGGCAAGGCCGTGCTGCCGTACTTCGACGGCGCCGCCTGGAGTGTCAACCCGACGACCGACGAAGACTTCGGCGATCGCCTGCTGATGCGGCTCGGCCTCACGATCATCTGGGTCGGATGGCAGTTCGACGTGCCGCACGAGCCCAGGCTCCTCCGCCTCCACGCCCCGGTCGCGACCGAGGGCGGACGTCGGATCGAGGGACTCGTCCGCAGCGACTGGACGATCGATCAGCCGGCGACCAGGGTTCCGCTCGGGCATCGAGGTCACGTCCCTTACCCCGTAGCCGACCCCCGTCATCCCGACAACGTGCTCAGCGTACGCGACGCTCCACTCGGCCCACGCCGGATCGTGCCACGTGATCGGTGGGACTTTGCGCGCGAGGGCGGCGACGTCGTCACCCCGGACCCGACCCACATCGATCTCGGCGGCGGCTTCCAGCCCGGCAAGATCTACGAGCTCGTCTATCTTGCGCGGGATCCGCCCGTGGTCGGCCTCGGCCTCGCCGCCGTCCGGGACTTCCTGTCGTGGGCGCGCCACGATCGGCGGTCAGAGTTCCCGGTCACAAAGGCGATCGCCGTCGGCGTCTCGCAGAGCGGACGGTTCCTGCGGCACTTCGTCTACCAGGGCTTCAACACCGACGAGAGAGGCCGGAAGGTCTTCGACGGGATGTTGGTGCACACCGCGGGCGCCGGGCGCGGGAGCTTTAACCACCGCTTTGCCCAGCCCTCCCGCGACGCCCATCGGTTCTCGGCGTTCTTCTACCCGACCGATCTCTTCCCGTTCACCGGCCGCGCGCAGATCGACCCGGAGACGGGGGCGGAGGACGGGCTCTGGGCGCGCTACCGCGACCGGCCCGGCCACGAGCCGCGGGTCTTCTTCACGAACACCGGCTACGAGTACTGGGGACGGGCGGCTTCGCTCACCCACACCTCGGTGGACGGCCGGGCTGACGTGGCACCGCTGCCGCACGAGCGCATCTATCACCTGGCCGGTGGCCAGCACTTCGTCGGCCAGTTCCCTCCGTCGGAGCGCGAGGGGCTGGCGTATCGCGGTAATCCTCTCGACTTCCTGGTCACGCTGCGCGCATTGCTGGTGCGTCTGGTGGAGTGGATCGCCGACGACCACGAGCCGCCGGCGAGTGTCTACCCGACGCTCGCCGACGGCACGCTCGTTCCGATCGCTCAGCTCAAGTTCCCGCGAATCGCCGGCGTCAAGCCGCCGGGCGTGATTCACGACGCCTACCGCGTCGACTACGGCCCACGCTGGGCCGCGGGTATCATCACGCGCGAGCCGCCGACGGTCGGCAAGCCGTTCCCCGCGCTCGTTCCCCAGGTCGACGAGTCGGGCAACGAGGTGGGCGGCCTGAGAAACGTCGAGCTGCTCGCGCCGCTCGCGACCTATGCGCCCTGGCATCTGCGCGGCGGAAGCGGGACCGACGCCGGCGAGCTGACCGACTTCCTCGGCACGTACATCCCGTTGCCGAGGACCGAAGACGAGCGGCAGCGCACCGGCGACGAGCGGCCGAGTATCGCGCGGCGCTACGCGGGGAGGCAGGCGTACCTCGACACGGCCGCGCGGGCGGCCGATGGACTCGTCCGCGCGGGCTTCCTGCTCGCCGAGGACCGTCCGCGCGTGCTGGCGCGAGCTGCGCAGCACTGGGACTGGGTGATGCGCCGCTGACGGAACGTCGGCGGCTCCCGATCTGACCTGGATCCGCCAGTGGTCCCCTGACCGCCTTGCCGACCCTTCACGTCCGCGCGGGAGTGATCAGTTCTTCGCGTCGACCAGGAGGTTCTCCGCCTCGGCGATCTTCTCCGAGGCGCATGACCAGAGCACCGAGATCACGCCGTCGGAGATCATCACGTAGTTCTGCACCCGCTCCTCGTAGAACCCCTCCCCCTTCGACCGCATCTCCCGGGCAAAGTCCTGGTACAGGGGGCAGCGGTCCAGCGCGTCATCCTTCGGGAGCCAGACCGTCCGCGAGACCGTGCCCTGGTTGCTCCAGGCCGCCGCCGCCAGGACGTAGTAGCGCGCCGCATCGCGGATGATCTGGCTCTCGCGCCCGCTCTGCAGCCCGGCCAAATAGCGGTCCACGACGCTCGCGGCCTCCCTCACCTTCACCTGGTACTCGCGCAAGTCCATCCCGCCCGGCACCGCGGAACGGAGCGATTTCACGACCTGCAGGGCATCCGCGGCTGGGGACGGCGCCGCCGACGGCTGCGGCGCCGGCGCCGGTTGCGGCGGTTGTGGGCCCGCCGGCCGGGACTGAGACGGCGCGCCGAAGTAGATCGCCCGGACACGGTCCGGAGAAAACCGGACGGTCTGCCCGCCAATCTCGACCACCACGCCGGTCGGCGTCGCCTCCTTGAGGGCGCCCTCGACCCACTGGCCGCCGCTCAACTCGACCAATTCGGCGGGTGCAGGATGGGGCCAGACGAGAGTCAGCGCAACGACCATGGCGACGGCGAGGCCTCCGATCATGATGTCCTCCTGTTCGAGCCCAGGCGCCCAGCCCGGCGACGGGGGCGAGATGATCATACCAGGCCGGCCCAGGCCGTGCAGGCCCAGCGCATGACGTCCTGGTCCATGGCCTGAGAAGGCTCATCTCCCGGGAATAGTGCCCTGCCGGTCTGTGCTAGGTTTGGTAGGCATGAGCCGGCTGTCCTGGCTGCTGGCGATAGGTCTGGTCCTGGCACTCCCTTCGGGCAGTTCGCTATTCGGTGAGGCCCCGCGGACCTCCCGCCTGTCGCGCGCCGAGCGCGACTTTTTGGACCGTCATTGGCGAGCGCCCCTCCCGCCTCAGGGGCAACCACCCAAGCGGTTCTCGTCCATCGAGCGATCCCTAGCCCCCGCCGACTGCGGCACCTGTCATCAAGCCCAGTTCGCCGATTGGAAGACCAGCTTGCACTCGAAGAGTATGGGCCCGGGGATGACGGGTCAGCTCGTCGAGATGATCCGGAGCGATCCGGCCGCCGCCCGCTCCTGCCTCACGTGCCATGCGCCCCTCGCCGAACAGGCCGTTCAGGTTCCGAGAGAGGCTGGCTTCGTCGCCAACCCGATCTTCGACGCCGGGCTCCGGCAGCAGGGGCTCGTCTGCGCCGGCTGCCATGTCCGCGGGTACCAGCGCTTCGGCCCGCCCCGGCGAGACGGCACCGCTCCGACCGCTGCGGCCCGCGACGTCCTCCCCCACAACGGCTTCACGCCGACCGCCGCCTTTCTCCGGTCGGAGTTCTGCGCCAGCTGCCATCAGTTCACGCCCGACGGCTTCGCGCTGAACGGCAAGCTGCTCCAGAACACCTTCGAGGAGTGGCGAGCCAGTTCAGCCGCCCGCCGAGGCCGGCACTGCCAGGACTGCCATATGCCCGACCGGCGTCATCTCTGGCACGGCATCCACGATCCGGAGATGGTGAAATCGGGCGTCCGGATCGCTCTGGCCACCGAGCGGGTCCGCTACCGGCCCGGCGACGAGCTCCGTGCGACGTTGACCATCGCCAATACCGGAGTCGGCCACTCCTTTCCCACCTACGTCACCCCGCGGGTCGTGGTCAGGGCCGAGCTCGTGGATGCCGCGGGTCAGCCCCTGCCGCGAAGCGCGGAAGAGCGCGCCATCGGCCGCGACGTCCCGGTGGACCTGTCGCGCGAGATCGCCGACACGCGCATTCCCCCCGGCGGACGCTTCGCACTCAAGTACACTCGCCGCCTGGAGCGCGGGGGTCTGTCTCTTCGAGTGACCGTCACGGTCTTCCCGGACCACTTCTACACCGGGTTCTTCGAATCGCTCCTCGCAAGCGGCGCCGGGGCGGGCAGGGCGCAGATCCAGGAGGCGCTGGAGGCGTCGCGCCGCTCATCCTTCGTCCTCTTCACCCGGGTGACTCCGCTGACTTGATCCATCGGGAGGACCCGATGCGTGTCTGAGCGACTTGATGACTGTTACTTGCACTCCGTGGTGTCGTCCGACGGGCGCTGCCGTACAATGAGTAGGTCGAGCTGAGAAAGACCAATGCGGTGCGAATCGTGCGGCCACGACAATCCGCCCGACGCCGCGTTCTGCGAAGAATGCGGGGTGGCAGTCGAGATCCCCTGCCCTCACTGCGGTCAGCAACAGCGCGCGGGCACCAAGTTCTGCCGGCGCTGCGGCCACCGCCTAGCCGGAGCGCCCGAGAGCCCGCCGGCATCCCCGGGCCCGTCTCCCCGCGCGTACACGCCGCGACACCTGGTTGACCGAATCCTGACGTCCCGGAGCGCCCTCGAGGGGGAGCGTAAGCAAGTCACCGTCCTGTTCTGCGACATCGTCGAGTCGTCCGGCTTGGCGGAGCGGCTGGGCCCGGAGTCGATGCACCAACTCCTGGACCGGGCGCTGCGGCTCATGGCCGAGGCCGTCCACCGCTACGAAGGGGCGGTCAACCAATTCCTGGGCGACGGGCTGATGGCGCTCTTCGGCGCGCCGCTGGCCCTCGAAGAACACGCGCTGCGCGCCGTGCAGGCCGCGCTGGCCATTCGCGAGACGATCAGCGGCTACAGCGAACAGCTGCGTCGGGACAATGGGCTGGAGGTCCGCCTCCGGATGGGCCTCAACACGGGTCTCGTGGTGGTCGGCCGCATCGGCGACGACCTGCGCATGGATTACACGGCCGTCGGGGACACCACGAACCTGGCGGCGCGCATGCAGACGCTGGCCGAGCCCGGAGCGATCGTCGTTACGGCGTCGACCCATCGGCTCGTGGAAGGCTACATGCGGAGCGAGCCACTTGGCCCCGTGCACGTGAAAGGACGCAGCGAGCCGATTTCGGCGTACCGGGTGATCGGCCGGAAGCGAGCGCAAAGTCGGATGGAGCTCGCCGCGGAGCGCGGTCTCACTCGTCTGGTGGGCCGCGAGCGCGAGCTGGGCCTGCTCCACGACCGCCTGGCGCGCGCTCGGGACGGCCACGGCCAGGTCGTGGCGATCATCGGTGAGCCCGGCATCGGCAAATCGCGCATCATCTACGAGTTCCGACGCTCGCTGGAAGGCGAGCGTGTCACCTGGCTGGAAGGTCACTGCCTGGCCTATGGACAGAGCACGCCCTATCTGCCGATGCTCGAGATCTTGAGCGCGAGCTTCCACATCGAGGAAGGCGATAACCCGCTACAGGTAGGAGCGAAGCTTCGGGAAGGCGTCCGGCAGATCGATCCCGAGCTGGAGGCCATCGTGCCGTTCCTGGGCGATCTCTTCGGCCTGCCCGCGGACACGGAAGCCCTGCAGCGCCTCGACCCCAAAGACCGTCGGCAGAAAACCTTCGAGGCCATCCGCACGCTGACCTTCGCGGCCGCCAGCCGGCGGTTGCACGTCGTCGTCGTGGAGGACCTGCACTGGATCGACAAGACCTCGGAGGACTACTTGGCCTTCGTCGTCGAGAGCCTGGCGGCCGGCCCCATCCTTCTGATCACGACTCACCGTCCCGGTTACGCGGTGCGGTGGGCGGACAAGACGTTCCATACCCAAATCGCCCTCGACCTGCTGAGCCAGCGCCAGGCCGAGGCCATGGTGACGGCCATCCTGGGGAGCCAAGACCCGCCTCGTGAATTCTGCCGGATCGTGCAGGAGAAGGCCGAGGGCAACCCACTGTTCGTCGAGGAGATCACGGCATCGCTCCTGGAGCGCGATGTCTTGGTGCGCGAGGAGGGTAGCCTGCGCTGGGCCGGCAACCTCACCGTCGAGGTGCCGGCCAGCGTCCAGGACATCATCCGGGCTCGAATCGACCGGCTGGAGGAACCGGTGAAGCGGACCGTGCAGACTGCGGCGGTCATCGGGCGCGAGTTCGGGTACCGGCTCCTGGCGCGTATCTCCGAGATGACAGGAGAGGTCCAGCGCTACCTTGACACCCTCACGCACCTGGAGCTGATTCACGAGAAGACCTTCTTCCCGGAGCTGCAGTACATCTTCAAGCACGCGCTCACGCAGGACGTGGCCTATCAGACCCTCCTCAGCCACCGCCGGCGAGAGCTCCATGGGAGCATCGGCCGCGCGATCGAAGCGCTGTACGCCGACCGCGTGGAGGAGCAGGCCGGCATCATCGCGTACCACTATGCGCGGAGCGACAAGCCGGCCAAGGGGATCGAGTACGCCGTGTTGGCCGGCGACCGCGCCGTCCGCCTCTATGCAAACGCGGAAGCCCGAACGTACTATCAGCAGGCCCTCGATCTGACCCGGGAGCTGCCGGCCTCGTCAGAGAGTCGGCGGGCGCAGATCGACGCGATCCTGAAGCTGGCGACCGTCGCGTTCACCCGCGAGCACTTCCAGCAGGACCTCACCAGTCTGGAACACGCGCTGGCCCTGGCCGCCGCCCTCGCGGATGAGCCCCGGACGGCGCAGGTGCTGTATTGGATCGCTCGCATCCATTACGTGAGGGGGCAACTCGCCAGCGCGGTGGAATTCGCTGAGAAGAGCCTAGCTCTGGCCGAGTCGCTCGGGGACGAGGGCCTCATCGTGTGGCCATCGAACCTGCTCGGCCGGATCTGCACCGTGATCGGGGACTACGTCAAGGCCAGCGCGATGTTGCAGCGCTGCGTCGGCATCCTGGAGCGGCTGGGCAACCGAAGCGAGCTGGCAACGGCTAGCAGCATCCTCGGCGTCTCGCTGGCGGCGATCGGCGAGTTCGAGGAGGCTCTGAAGTTCAGCGCGCAGGGGCTCGGGCTCGCGCGCGAGATCCAGAACCTCCCGGCCGAGGCGGCCAATCACCACTACCGGGCCCTTGTCTACGAGCAGAGGGGCGAGTGGGAGCGACTCGTCGAGAGCGCCCGGGCGGGGCTGGAGATCGCCCGTCGCGTCGGTGACCTCTTCCGCGTCTACGCCCTGAACGCGGTCCTGGGCTACGGATTGGTCAGGCTGGGCGACGCGCGGACCGGAATCGGGACCATCGAGGAGGGCATCCGGTTGGCCGAACAGCTCGGGACCACTTACCTGCTGAGCTGGGCCGTCTGTTGGCTCAGCGACGCGCACCTGAGCCAGGGGAACGTCGATCAGGCGTTGAACGCCGCCTCGCGCGCGCTGGCGATCATGCCCCAGGGCAGCGACGCCTACGGTGAGAGCCGAGCCGCTCGGTGTTACGGCGACGCGCTCTTCCAAAAGGATCCAACGCGGCTCGCCGAGGCGGAGGGTCACATCGAGTCGGCGATCCGCCTGCAGCTGGACAAGGGCATGCGGCCGCAGGCGGCCATCAGCTTGGTGAGTCACGCTCGTTTGCTACGAGCCAGGCGGGAGGACGAGCGCGCGCGGACACTGCTCGACCGGGCCGCCAAGCTGTTCGAGCAGCTGGACATGCCATGGCACCGTCAGTACGTTGCCGAAATCCGAGCGGCGGAGCCGTGATCTCGTTTCGAAGGGCGAGCATATGGAAGACCTCGACTGGAGCGAGCGCCTCAAGCGCGCGGGAACCGTCAGGCTGATCCGGGTTCCGCTCCGGACCTCCGGCCGCCGGTTTCTCGCTCGTGGGCCGTGACGGACCTTCGCGTTCATCGTCTGGGAGCTCTTCCTGCATACGCTCGGGCTCGACACCCAGGGTGACGCCGAGCGTCGGCGCGATCCCGCCGACCGGGCCCAGGGAAATCTGCTGGGGGAATGCCCGGCGCGCCGCGCGACACGCCTGGCCGGCGAGCGGCAGCGGAAATGAGCGGGCCGGGCCGAGCCGCGCTCGTCACCGGGGCGACCGGATTCATCGGCCGCCACGTCGTGCGGCGCCTGCTCGCGGACGGGCGCCGGGTGGTCGCCTTCGCCCGGAGCCGGCCGCAGGCGGCCGCCCGCGACCGCGTGGCCCGGGCGGTCGGGACGTGGACGAGGGGGCATCTCCAGGTGGTCGAGGGCGATCTCGTCGAACCCGATGCCGGCCTCGACGGGGCAACCATGGGAGAACTCCGTGAGACGGTCGAAACCGTGATCCACTGTGCGGGTGACGCTACGTTCTTTCCGGAGGCGGGCGGGCGGTATCGGGCGGGCGACGTCGAGGGCCCGTGCCGGCTCCTGGAGCCGCTCCACGGCGGCCGGCTCGCGCGCTGGGCCCATCTCTCGACGGCCTATGTCTGCGGCGACCGAGCGGGGACCGTGCTCGAGTCCGAGGGGGATCGCGGCCAGCGCTTCCGCAATCCCTACGAGGCGGCAAAGCTCGAGTCGGAGACGGCGGTGCGAGACGCGGGCCGCCGCCTTGGTCTCGACGTCCGGATCCTGCGCCCCAGCATCGTGGTGGGCCCAGCCCCGGACACGGCCGGCGGCAGCCCGTCGAACCTGTTCTTCGGCCTGATCCGGATGGCGGCGGCGCTGGCGGCCAGCGCCGCCGGCCCCGAAGTGTCCGTTCGGGTGCGCCTCGCTCCGGCCGTCCCGTTCAACATCGTCCCGGTGGAGTACGTGGCCGAGGCGGCCGTGGTCCTGGCGGAGCACCCGGACGGGACCGGGGGGACCTTCCACCTGGTCGCCCCCGACCCACCGTCCCAGGACGCGATGCTCCGGATGGTCACGGCGTGCGTGGGCTTGCGCGGCGTGTCGCTCGTCGACCCGCGGCTCGGCCCGCTCGAGGCCCCCTCGCCGCTCGAGCGCACGATCGAGCGAATGCTCGAGGGCTACCGAGAGTACGTCACGCAGGACGTGCGCTTCGACGACACGAACGCCCGCCGGCTGCTCGACGTCGCCGGGGTTCCGCGCCCCTCTCTCTCGGCCGCGGCCTTCCGTCGGCTCGTGGAGCAGGCGCTCACCGCCAGGGGCCGCACCAGCGCGGACGGCGGAGGTGTCCAGAGCGACGGACGAAGGTGAGGCGCTTGGGCGATCGGTCGGCCGCGCGCGTTCGCAGACTCGTTCCGCTTCGCGCAAGCGGTCCGGATGCTCCCGCTGACCGGCACCTCCGACGCCCGGCATATGGAGCAGGGCCTGGCCAGCCGCGATCTGGCCCTCTCCGCCGACGACGTGCGAGCGATCGAGTCGCTGGCCGGCTGACGAGGGTCTTCCGGCGGCGCATTCTCCCAGGAGACCGTGGCCATGATGTTCCCGATGACCGAGAAGCTCGTGAAGACCGACCGGCACAAGACCTTCTACCTCGCCTGCGGCGTCGAGACCGCACCGGTGATCGTGTTCGTGCACGGCTGGCCGGAGCTCTCGATCAGCTGGCGCCACCAGTTGCCCTGCTTCGCCGATCTCGGCTTCCGGGCCGTCGCGCCGGATATGCGAGGGTATGGCCGATCGAGCGTGTACGCCCGTCACGAGGACTATGCGCTGGAGCACGCCGTCAGGGACATGATCGAGCTGCTCGATGCGCTGGGGCGGGAAAAGGCGCTCTGGGTCGGGCACGACTGGGGAAGCCCGGTCGTCTGGAGCCTGGCCAGCCACCATCCCGAGCGATGCTTCGGCGTGGCCAACCTGTGCGTACCCTATCTCGCCCAGGGCTTTGCTCCGGACACCCTCCTGCCCCTGGTCGACCGCACCGTCTACCCGCAGGCGCAATATCCGGCCGGGCAGTGGGACTACATGCTGTTCTACGAGGAGCACTTCGACAGGGCGCGGACAGTCTTCGACGCCAGTGTGAGCAACACCATCAAGGCCCTGTTCAGGAAGGGGAATCCCAGCGGCAAGGGCAAGCCGTCACGCACGGCCAACGTGCGGCACGACGGAGGTTGGTTCGGCGGGGCGGGTCAGGCGCCGGATCTGCCCATGGACACCGACGTGCTGACGGTGGAGGATCTGCACAGGTACGTCACGGCGCTCGAGGGCGGCGGGTTCTTCGGCCCGGACTCCTGGTACATGAACCATGCACGCAACCTGGCGTTCGCGACCAGAGCCGTGAATGGCGGACAGATTTCCATGCCGGTGCTGTTCCTGCACGGGGAGTACGACTACACCTGCGAGACCGTGATGTCCCCCCTGGCGGAGCCCATGCGACGGGACTGTCGCAACCTGACCGAGGTGGTCGTAGCGTCGGGGCACTGGATGGCACAGGAGAAGCCCGTGGCCGTCAACGCCGCCCTCGCCAAATGGCTGGCCGTCCGGTTCCCGGAGCTCTGGCCCGTCTGATCGGCCACCCGCGCGCCCGGCACGCGCCTACTGGCCGCCGCCGGCGCACTTGTCCCAGGACGCGATGCTGACGCCATAGGCGGGGCCCGGCGCGCGTACCCGCTCCTGGAAGCCAGCCAGGAGCACCGCTCCGATCGTCCAGTGAATTATCGTCATCGCGATTCCTCCGCGCTCTCCCCGACTCACATCGCCCCGCCCAGGCACCCGTAGAGCTTCACCAGTACGGCCACTGATGGCTCGGCCGGGACGCCCCGGCGGACCTGATCTGCCGCCGCCTCGCGCACGCACGCCGTGAAGAGCGCGGCCTCGTACTGGTACCCCTTGACCACGAGCCGGCCGTCCACATCGACCCGGTCGAGGGCGATCGTTGTGAAGTGATCGCACGCCCTCCAGCGCTCCCACGAAAGGTCCTGGGCGGGCGTGTTGTGAGCGGTAGCACATCCAGAGGCCGCCACCACCATGAGGAGGCCGAGCGCGGTCGATCGCATGATTCTCCTGCCTTTCTCCCCGGAGGCCACCCGGCGGACAGGCGCCGGCCGATCGCCCTGCCCGCTGCCCCCCCAGCCTACACCCCTTGCACGCCGAGGCGCGCCGATTGTGGGCGTGGTCTCGGACGGCGGCATCCGCCCCGTCTCGCCTCTCCGGGGATTGAACAAGGAGACGGACTCGGACATCCTTGGGGCGACGGCCTTCGCCTGGTCCGGCGGATCGGTTCGATCTCACGCCTGGGCCGGGATGCGTCGAGGGCTGGACGGCCGACGCGGGGGCGCGCCAATCCGCCACCGGCCAAGGAAGGGACGACATGACGCTCCACGATCGCATCGGGGTCGACATCGGGGGCCGCCGCCCGCTCGAGGACGAGCTCGCATGGGCAGCGAGCCACGGCGTGCACTACGTCGATTGCTGTCTCGAGGGCGCGCCCGCCCATCCGAATGCCCCCGGCACGTGGAGCGACCAGCGCGTGGCCGGCGTGCGGGCGACCCTGGAACGCCACGCGATCCACCTCGGTCTGCACACGCTGTCCGGCGTGAACGTCGCGGAGACGTCCCCATTCCTCTCGGAGGCGGTGGATCGATACCTCGCGGCGTACGTCGACCTGTCAGGCCGCCTTGGCGCGGAGTGGATCGTGGTCCACGGCGGCTTTCACTTCGGCGACTACGACGCGCGGCGCGCGGCCAGCCTCGAGCATCTGGAGCGGGCGGTGGCCCTGGCCGAGCGGGCAGGCGCCCGGCTCCTCCTCGAGAACCTCAACCGCGAGCCGGACGACGCCGAGGTCCACTACCTCGCGTTCTCCGTCGAGGAATGCCGCGACTACTTCCGCCGGCTGAAGTCGCCCCACCTTGGCTGGGCCTTCACCGTGAACCACGCCCATCTCCTCCCCGAGGGCATCGAGGGCTTCCTCGACGCCATGGGCCTCGATCGGTGCGGCGAGGTCCGACTCGCCGACAATCGCGGGGACCGCGAGCAACATCTGAGGCCGGGCGAGGGAACGATCGACTTCGGCCGCATGTTCCGGCGGCTCGAGGGCGAGGGCTATCGCGCTCACTACATGATGGCGTTCGGCTCGCTCGATGACATGCTGAAGGGCCGAGACGCGCTCGTGCGGTCCGCGGGCCCCGTCGAGCCCCGGGGGCTGCCGTCGTGACGCCTCCCGGGCGAGACCCGGCGGTGGGGAAGATCATCGCGAGCGTCGAGATCCCGGCGCGTCACGGAGTCTGCTTCAACCGGCACGACCTCGGCGAGTCCTATTCACCGCAGAACACCGTCCTGTTCAACCGGACCATCTACCCCAAGGTCGGCGCGCTCCTGGTCTCGAACCGCGGTCGGCCGATGATGCGGCTCGTCGCGGACACGGTGGGGGTGCACGACCTGATCTGCGGCTCGTGCAGCGAGGAGTACTACCGGAACCGGCTCGACCACCCCGAGCCACACCGGAGCTGCCGGGGTAACCTGGCCGAGGCCATGGCGCGGTGGGGCATCGCGCCTGCGGACATCCCGTTCTCGTTCAACGTGTTCATGCGGTGGCCCGTTCAACCGGACGGCACCGTCGTCCCCATGGCCGCCCCCAGCCGGGCGGGCGACCACGCCGACTTCCTGGCGGAGATGGACGTGATCGTGGCCAATTCCGCCTGCCCCTCCGACATCACGCCCACCAATGCCCACCACCCGACGCCGATGCGGCTGGTGGTCTACGAGCCAGGGCTCGTCGACGGGTCGCCCGGCTCGCCCTGACGGCCGCGTCCGCGTCGAGCGGCGCCCGGCCTACTTCCGCATCGCTCCGTAGGGGTAGATGAGGTTGCCGACATCCGGGCGACTATGCCAGAAGCACCGTCGACCGAACACGGCAATGCCTCGCTGGCTGAAGACATCCGATCGCGCGCCGCGAGCAGATCCGCCGAGCGCTCCTCGCGGGCAGAGCCGAGGTCGGCCTCTTCGGCGCCGTTCATGAGGCGGCACCTAGCCCGCGAGCGGGATTTAGGGATGCCTAAAATGCTGCGGGGACTTTTGCGGGGGACTCGCCGGACAGAAAAAGGCCACTTTTGGCCCGTTCTCACCGGTCGTCCCGTCGCAGTTTCGGTGTGAGCATCGAGGCCTTAAAGGGCGGGTCGAGGTAGACGAGATCGACGCTCTCGTCGGCCACGTACTGGCGCAGCACGTCCAGGTTGTCGCCGTAGTACAGGTAGTTCACGGGGGCATTCTAGCCGGTCGGGGTAGGCATCTCATCTCAAGCCTTGGCCTTTCCCCCTTTCGGCAGGCTCTCAGCGAGGAGGAGATCTGGCGCCTCTACATTCTGCTCACCCGAGTGGAGGCGGCCTTCCGGGCCATGAAGAGCCCACTCATGGAGCGCCCAATCTTCCAGCATCTCGAGCACCGCGTGCAGACCCACATCTTTCTCTGCGTGCTCGCCTACCACTTGCTCGTCGCGATCGAGAAACGCTTCCTGGACCAGGGCGTGCATACCTCGTGGGCCACGCTGCGCGAGCAGCTGTCTACGCACCAGGTCGTCACGGTCGTGCTGCCGTCGACGAACGGTCAGAGCTTGCGGATCCGCAAGGGGTCGGCGCCTGAGGCAATCCACCGCGAGATCTACCGCACCCTGCAGATTCCGCCGGAGGTCATGAAGCCGGTGAAGACCTGGGCTCCCACGTCGTCATCATAGTCACTCACTAATCGCGTAACCCCTTGAAACGCTGACATTCCACTCCCGGAAGCGCGGAAGTTGGGCTAGGAGAGCACGCAGGCGCAAGAAGGAGCGGGCCTTCTAACACCGCAGTCGAGCGGCGCTCAGCGGCCGAAGCGAGCAATGCGGGCGCCGGTCCGCTGAAGCGGCTTGTTCGACGAGCTCCGCCGCTTGGCAGGGCTCCGTATCGCGGTCCACGCGCGCCTCGCCTTCTGCGGCAATTCGACGAACACGAAGTAGTCAGCAGGATAGAGGTAGTCTTCGCCGGATTCGTCGATAACCCGCACGTAGCCGCTTGCGGCCGCGTCCTTGTCGTGCAGCACGCGGTAGATCTTGCGGACCTCCAGATCCTCGGCCCCGCGATTCTCGACGCAAATGGCGAACCTCTTCTCACGTGTCGGCATAGCTCAGTCTAAGAACCTCTTGATCTTATGGCGAACGCGTCCGATTCCATGCGCCTCGTACCAGTGGATCTCGGCACGCCGCAACTCGCCGCCGGCGACCCGGACCGTGGCGATGCCCTTGACTTTACGCCAGCGCCCCTGACCGTACTGTCTGCGCAGCCGCGAGAGCTGACGAATCGACCTCCCGGCCGCGATAGTCTCGACGTCGGTGATCGGCCCGACGATCTCGAAGTACATCTTGCCTCATCGCTTCATCGGAGTCGGCGAACGCCGCGGCTGTGCCGCCACGTGAGAGCGCAGCGAGCGCGTGGTCGGCTCGAGCCGCGAGTTAGGCACCTCAGCTGCTCTCCACCAATGACGACGGTGCAGGCCGAGACCCTGGAGGCCAATCCCACCGCCGGCCGTCAGGTGCTCAGGCGGCTGCTGGTCGGCCCCGATCACGGTGACCCCGAGGGCCGAGGGCGGACCCTGTTCTTCAACTTCTCGGGGACCAGCAGCTACGCCGAGTACGCCTCCGGGGACGATGGCAAGTGCGACCTTGCCATCGGAGCCCCAGCAATCCGTGTGGTTTCCCGGAACATTGCAGGGCAGGTCGCCCACTGCCGGTCTGCCGTGTCTGGCATGTGGTGCCCCCGGGGTGACTCGAACACCCGGCACGCAGTTTAGGAAACTGCTGCTCTATCCACCTGAGCTACGGGGGCGCAAGGACTTGCAACGCGCTGCGGCTCGATTTTACCACTTTGTGCTGATCTTGTGCTGAAGCTCTCGAGGGACGCGACAGCATCGCGGAGCTGATCGGGGCTCAGATGGGCATAGCGGAGCGTCATGCTGAACTCGCGGTGCCCGAGGATCTCCTGTACCTCCTTCGCCAGCGGCCGCTCTTGGTCTGCCCGAGACGGAGCACCCGCGGGCGAAATCAACGTCCTCCCAAGTAAGTCCGAGAATCACGCCTTCCGCATTCCGGTCTGCAGGGCTAATATCACAATCGGCAGCAGAAACGGACTCTTGCGTCCCTTCACTTCATACGCTGTGAGAAGGCGCTCGATCTCGTCTTCTGTCAGGAAGCGCAAGCGCCCCTCAGGGTCCTTGGCTAGCCGGATCTTCGGAACCCTATCGATGTACCCCCACTCCCCCCGCCAG
>WNGA01000034.1_pt1 | contig 139160 bp, 119 predicted proteins | sample 5400061 | NCBI WGS metagenome assembly WNGA01 (sample SAMN13153366, study PRJNA577476) | soil metagenome | isolation source: 100 cm soil or saprolite under grassland replicate 2 | place: USA:California | collected 2016-06-15 | reverse complement strand
GGAATGATACCGCTCAACTCAACTACCTCATCCCCGACGTGCGCGAGGCGGTGATCCAGACGATCCTGCACGTCGCGCGCCAGTTCCCGGTCATCCGCTTTGACGCGGCGATGACCCTGACCAAACGGCACTACCAGCGGCTGTGGTTTCCGGAGCCCGGCACTGGCGGCGCGATCCCCACGCGCGCGGAGCACGGTCTGACCAAAGACGAGTTCAACGTGGCGATGACCGACGAATTCTGGCGCGAGGTGGTCGATCGCGTGGCCGCCGAGGCGCCCGACACGCTGCTGCTGGCAGAAGCCTTCTGGCTGCTGGAGGGCTACTTCGTACGCACGCTCGGTATGCACCGGGTCTACAACAGTGCCTTCATGAATATGCTCCGCGATGAGGATAACGCCAAGTATCGCCAGGTCATGAAGAACACGCTCGAGTTCGACCCGGAGGTCCTGCGGCGGTTCGTGAATTTCATGAACAATCCGGACGAGCGCACCGCCGTCGAGCAGTTCGGCAAGGACGATAAGTACTTCGGCATCTGCACGCTGCTGGCGACCATGCCCGGCCTGCCGATGTTCGGGCACGGCCAGGTCGAGGGATACACCGAAAAATATGGCATGGAGTACCGGCGCGCGTACTGGGACGAGCAGCCGGACGGCCAGCTGATCGCCCGCCACGAGCGCGAGATCTTCCCGCTGCTCCGCCGCCGCTACCTGTTCGCCGGCGTCGAGCAGTTCCTGCTGTACGACTTCTACACGCCCGACGGCGACCATCTATCGAACCTGGAGTTCATTCGGAGCAGCAATGAGCTGGTCGAGCAGGGGCTGTATGTCGAGCTGGAGGCGTACAAATGCCAGGTCTTTCTCGACTTCCGCGAGGTGCGGGATAACGAGTGGCACCAGTACGCCCACCTGACGTCCTACCTGAACGGGCGCGGGGTGCCGAGCATCGACGCGGCGCTGCGTGAGATCTTCCTGCAGCCCATTCACGATCCGTTCAAGGATCTCGTCAACGCAGGCATGTTCCGCCGCCTGATCGACGCCACCAGGCGTTCGCAAGTTGAAAAGTTGGAAGGTTCGAAAGTTGAATCACCGCAGATCGACGATCAACCTGTAAACGTTCCAACCTTCCAACCTGCAAACCTGCAACCGCTGCTGGACGAGGTGGAGCAGAAGCTTGTGAACCTGCTGCACGCGATCAAGCACTTCACCGGTGGCGCCGGTGACGCGACCGCGATCGCCCAGGAGCTGCGGCGCCAACTGGAGGCTATGCTGCAACTGTCACTCCTGGAGCCCCGGTTCCCCGCGCCATGGTCGCAGCGCTACACGGAGGCGGTCGAGCGCCTGCGGGCGGGCCTGAGCGACGACGCATCATTGTGGGGCGTGCTGTTGGGCTGGCTGGTCGTCCACGCGCTCGGCAAGATCAGTGCCGACGTAGATTTCGAGCAGCAGAGCCGGAGCTGGATCGACGAATGGCTGCTGGGGCGGATCATGGCCGGCGCGCTTCAGGACCTGGGGCTGGATGAGCCGGCGGCTGCACAGGCGGTGAAGCAGATCGAGCTCCTCACCAGCCACCAGAGCTGGTGGCGGACGCGGGGCTTCGATCATGCAGGACGGGTGTTGGAGTCGCTGCTGGCAGACGGCGATGTCCAGCGTTTCCTGCGGATGAATCGCTATCAGGGCGTGCTGTGGTTTCACAAGGAGGCCTTCGGACAGCTGCGCTGGTGGCTCCTGGCGCTTGCAGCGATCCAGATCAGCGCCGACCCAGAGCGCTCGGTGGCCGGCGTGACCGACGCGATTGCCAATTGCTACGACGTGCTAGTGATCCTGCAGCGGGCTGAGGAGCAATCGGGATATCAGATCGAAAAGCTGCTAGAGATCGTCTAGAACATCGGCCAAGTAGTATTAACCACGACAATCACGAAGGCCACGAAGGCTGAACAAGGCTTCTCCCTACGACTCTTTCGTGCTCTTCGTGGTGCAAAAACGTGCCCGTTGCCCGCGTCGTCTGGAACCGCGTGCCCGCGCCCACATGCGTCCGCGCGCTGCTCGCCGCCGGCCCGTGTTGTGTAAAGTTTAGCATTAAGTGGCGTGAATTCTTCAGCATTATTTGGCGTAGTGTTGACAACCGATGAGCCCCGTGGCTGTTCGCCACGGGGCCCATGAGTTACCAGGAATACACCATATCATCCTGAAAAGTCCCGCCAGTGAATCCTCACCTGTACACAATTGTCCCATTACCGGTGGAGCTGAGGATCTGGCCATCCTTGCTGTTGTCGTTGTCCGCGCTATCCCAAACCAGCGTTGCGCGCACGAATGATCGCCTGCGCGCGATCGGCCACCTGCAACTTACTAAAGATCTCCGTGATGTAGTTGCGGACGGTCTTCGGACTGAGGATGAGCCGCTCGGCGATCGCGCTGTTGGTCAGCCCTTGGGCAATCAAGGCCAGCACCTCGCGCTCGCGTTCGGTGAGGTCGGGAAAGACCGGAGTTGTTGCCAACTGCGTTACATCACTCGTCGCGGCCGGTGGTGTCGTGAAGTAGTGGATCAGGCGCTCGGCGATGGCGGGGCTGAATATCGCCTCACCATCGGCAATTGCACGGATCGCGCGCAGCACCTCGGCCGGTTCCGCGCCCTTGACCACGTATCCGCGAGCGCCCGCGCGCATCGCTGCAAAGACCGAGTCGTCTTCCAGCATCGTCACCATCAGGATGCGGATGTCAAGATTTGCCTCACGGATGCGGCGCGTCGCCTCGATCCCATTCACGCCGGGCATGTTAATGTCCATCAGGATGACATCCGGCCGTACGGAATCCGCCAGCGCCAGAACCTCGTCGCCGGTCGTTCCCTCGCCCACCACCTCGGTATCGGGCATCGCGTTCAGCAGCGCGCGCAGCCCAAAGCGAAACACCGGGTGATCGTCGGCGATCAGGATGCGGATGGGATTCATACTCCCTCCTGGTGCAACGGCAGTCGCGCGTGAATACGCGCGCCCTGGCCCGGCACAGACTCAATCTGACATGTCCCGCCGAGTTCGGCAGTCCGCTCGCGCATGGATGTCAATCCCACCCCGGCCCGACCGCCCGGCGGCAACCCGACTCCATCATCGCGGATCGTCACGATCAGCGCATCGCCGAGCGTCAAGCACACCGTACACGCACGCGCCTGGGCGTGGCGAACCACGTTGGTTAGCGCTTCCTGAACGATGCGGTACGCAGCCACCTCGACGGCCGCCGGCAAAGCGGGCAAGTGGTCTGGGGCGTCGATCATGATCTGTAAGCCAGCCTGACGATAGTGCGCCGCCTGCTCACGCAAGGCCAGCACCAGCCCGAGGTCGTCAAGCGCCGGCGGGCGTAGGTCATAGACGACACGTCGGATGTCGGCGATCGCGGCCTGGGTGTGTCCAGCCAGTTCCTGAAGCAGCCGGTCGGCCGCATCGACATCGTGCCGCAGCAGCTCGCGCGCCGCCGCCAGCGTGAGCGTCAGGCTGGCGAGCTGGGGGCCAAGCCCATCGTGCAGGTCGCGGCGCAAGCGCCGGCGCTCCTCTTCGCGCGCTGTGATCAGCCGCTCGCGCGAGCGCTGCAGGTCGGCGGTCAGGCGCACAGCATGCGCCGCGACGCCGGCTTGCAGGGCAATGGCTTCGAGCAACCGCCGCTCGGCCGGCGTGAACGTTTCGCCCGGCGCGCGCGGTGCGACGAGCAGCTGGCCGACCGTCTCGGTCTGGTAGACCAGTGGGAGTTGGGAGTTGGGAGTTGGGGATTGGGGATGTGCGGCCCGATCTCCCATCTCCCATCTCCCATCTCCCGCCTCAGCTGCTACCACCATTTCATCGCCCTGCTTGAGCGTGATCGCAACATATGGCAGCTTGAGTGCCTGTGCCACCACTTGCGTGATGGTGGGCAGCACGGCGGCGGGCGCAAGCGTCGTCTTGAGCTGCTGGCTCAGGCGCGAGAGCACGGTGTAGGGATCGTCGCGCTCACCATACATCAGGCGGTTGACGCTGCGCTGCAAACGGGCGCGTAGCGGCTGGATGAGGAACGCGGCCAGGCCGGTGGCCAGCAGCGCGATAATAAGATTTCCGCTCGACTGGAAGAGGGCGCCAAGCGCGCCGACGAGCAGCACATACAGCCCAATGACGCCAGCGCTGAGCGCGCCATACACCAGCGTGCGATTGATGATGACATCAATATCGTACAGTCGATGGCGCAGGATGGCGATACCGGCCGCAATCGCAATCATACTGAGTCCAGCCCATACGGCGGTCAGTGTCCACTCGTAGACCACCAGATCGTCAGGGCGGAAAGCCGACCAGACGCCCATCACGCTAATGCCGAGAATCGCCATCACGCCTGCGTAGGCCAGCCACTTCACCTGTTCGCGCTCGACCCCGCGCGAGCGCCGGAAGCGCACCACCAGCGCCGCTAGGGCGCCGAATGTACCGGCAACGAGGAGCGGCCATATGACAACCGACAGCCGTTCCAGCAGGCTGGCTGCGCCGGGGATTCCAAACGGGTTGTCGCGTGGGGTCGGATCGACCGACGGGCGGGGATGCAATGCTGTAGCGATGATATACAATCCCAGCGCAAGGCCGGCCGACCACGCGATTGGTCGCCAGCGGGGGGATGGCAGATGGCCGTCGGGGAACAGCAGGAGCAGGAACGTCAAGGGTAGCATGGTGGTGGGGATCCAGATCCACAGACTCAACCACTGTGCGATTTCGATACCCGGCAGGTTCGCTTCGCCCGATTGGCCTGCCATTCTATAATCGCTGGTGAGCAAGGTCAGCCCGAAGAGCACTCCCGCTGTGCTGAAAATCCAGCCGATTGAGTTGTGTGGATGGCGTGAGGCAACCAGGGCGCCTACCAGGATATACGTAATTGTAGTCATCGATCTGTACAAGCTGGACAACACGTCGGGAGCCAGCCGCCCCTGGCCGTGGCTCTGAACCCCCGCCAGAATGTTGATGGCGAGATCAATCACAACCAGCGCTACTGAAAGCGCAGCGATCGACCAGGCCAGGGGCCGGGCTACGTCGGTCTTGTTCATACGCATATCGTCCGGGCGTGGCGGTGCCAAACCGCCAACGATGAGCTATTCCGTAATCCGTTAGGCTGGATGTGGATTTCATTATACAGCGGTATCGTTTCGGATGTACTCCTTCGTCTGGGGAACATTCGCCATGAAAGCGTCTCCTCACTTCTCTGAAGATCAGGGAACGGGGTGCAGAACACTACGATTCAATGGCGAAGAAATCCCGCATCGCCAGCAGCAACCCCAACACACCTGCGGCGGCGACGGTCAGGTAAAAGAAGGCAATGTTGGGGTCGCTGAATGCGGGGATGGCCAGGCCAATCGGAAGAATCCAGGTTGTATACCAGGCCCATCGTGCGTGCTGGCGGAATGGAATGGCGATAATCACCAGCGCGTAGAGGTTGAAAGCGGCGTAGCCCAGGAATAGGGTAGCATCATCAAGCACAAATATCAACACAGCATGGTTGAAGGTCATCAGCGCAGCTGCGACAAGCAGGATGATCCTTCCGATTTGGAAGCGTGAAGTATGGCCGACATTGACGAGTGTTGACATGCTCTAACTCCTTGATCATTGCAGATTTTAGTTAGTTCTTTAACCTCTTCTAAGGGTTGGCCGTATGCCACTGAATCAAGGCACAACCACCAGCGTACCGACCATGCCGGCTTCACGGTGGCCGGGAATGTGGCAGTAGAAGGTGTACGTGCCGGGCGTGGCAGGCTTGAAGAGCGTCAGAGCCGGCTTGCCCGAGGGCATCGGCACGTGGACATTCAATTCGTCGATGTCGAAGTAGTGCCCTTCGGTGTCGCTGTTCTCCAGTCGGAGGGCTACGATCTCGCCAACCTTGGCGCGCAGCTCCGCCCGATCAAACATGTTTCGCCCCGACACCAGCGCGGGAAGCTGCCCCAGCGCCTCGGCGCTCACCCCAGCCGTAGTATCCGACGGCGGGATGGTCGCGACCAGGCTCGCGCCGAGCACAAACGCGGCCATGCCGATCAGGAAGCCTCTCAGCCAGCGTGGCGCACTTCCCTCTGTCCCTTGGCGCTCGCCAGACACTGTCGCGCCCACGCCGGCGACGACGGTGATCAACAACAGCATGAGGCTGATCAGCGTTGAGATGAACTGTGCTGTCTCGGCGGGATGGGTCAAATTGTAGGTATAGGGCTCGGCGCCGGGGACGACAGACACCACAACCCAGAGCACCGCGAGGAGCGGAGCCCAGCGCCAACGCGTCGCGCACACGCCGGCGATCACGAGCGTCAGTACCGAGATGATCGTCAGCGGTACAATCAGCGCTTGCACGATCAGCGCCTGCACGATCACATTCATCACAACATTGCCAACCAGCCCGGCGATCATCACCATTTGCAGCGTGGGGAGGCGCGTTCACCTCTGTGTGTGTTGCAATCAGTGGTATGCTCATGTGCTCCCTCTTTTTGTAAAGTCCTTCTGAACCTCCCAAGGACAAAGTAGTATTACGGCTCGACGACCAGCGTACCGACCATACCAGCGCGGGCGACTTTATCGGCATGCGGATGGCAGTAGAAGGTATACGTCCCAGGCTGCGTGGGCTTGAACAGCGCCACATTGCTCTTGCCCGGTGGAATGAGCGCATGCACGTTGAACTCGTCGATGTCAAGATAGTGGGTCGTGGCGTCGGCGTTGTCGAGCCGCAGCACTACCGTCTCGCCGACCTTTGCGGTGATGTTCGGCTGGTCGAACTTGTCGTCCTTGGCCGTAAGCGCCGGGAGCGCGGCCAGCGCTTCGGGGCTAAAATTGGCGGATACGCCATGCGGCTGGATGGCTGTCGACAGGATGCCGCCGAGGATCAGTGCAATGAGCGCGAGTAAGGCTGGGTATGTCCAGCGCGGCGCGGCCGGATCGCGGAACGGGCGGATGCGTGGCGCGCGGTAGTTCTGCACAGTGGCCCCAACTCCTGCTACAAGCCCGACGATGGAGATCGCAAAGAAGATCGCGGCAAAGGCGAACGTGGCGGCGCTATCCGGCTCGGTCAGCGAACTGCCGAGGAATATGTAGCCCTCCAGCAACTGGGCGGCACACAACAGCGCCCCCAGCGCTGGCGCCCAGCGCAGCCTAAGCGCTACGATACCGGCGAAGACGAGCGAGATAATCACGTGGGTCACACTGATATCGTCCGGCCCGCTCGAGATGGCGTCGAAGCCGAACAGCAATGCGTTGAGTACCAGAGCGGCGACGGTGATCGTGCGCAGTGTCGGTCGGATATCGAGCCGATACATCGGTGTTGCGACCATTGGTGTGCTCATGTGGTTCCTCCTCTATTGGAAAGGCTTGTGATATGCAGGCATCATACGCCGTCACTACGCCGGCTGTCACGGGGCCAGTGCCCTCTCTTGGGTAGGACAATATGTCCTACCTCGGCAGGGTGCTCAACTGGCGTGAGGTGGGGGTGGCGAGCGGGACAGCTCTGCCGTGTGGGAGTGGCGCGGTCAGAATCAGCGGTGCTTTTTTGGGGGTATCTGCCGCTCTCCTTGCGGCAGATCATGAGTCCATCCACGTCAGGAAATGGCCCTTCTGTGTCGTGACTGTGGTATAATCGGCCTCCACAACGCTCCCAACACGACCCGTATCGCCGCAAAAACACGTCACGAAAGGGACACCTGCATGGCGGCCCGTGCCGATCCGCCTACGGACAGCCTCGACGCCTGGTTTCGCCACTACCAACAGCTGGCGGTCACGGGCGTGCGCTCGGGCGCCGTCGCGCAGAAGATCACCCTCCACCTTGACCGCTTTCGGGCCTTCTTTATCGAAAGCTACGGCCACGATCGAATCACGACTTGCCTGCGCCGCGATGTGCAGGCCTGGCAGCACGCCCTCATCGCCCAGGGCCTGGCAGCGGCGACGATTAACAACCACCTGGCCTCCCTGTCGGCCTGTACCACCTGGATACACGCCCAGGCGCCGCATCTGTTTCCTGCGGGTGATCCCACCAAAGGCATCGGCGACCTTGGCTTGCCGCCGTTGGAGCCGCGGGCACTCGACAAAGATCAAATCCGCACACTCAAGAACCTCTGTGATCGCCTGGAGCGCTTCCATCGCCTGAGCGGGCGCCGGCGGCAAGCGTCGGGAGTGGTACCGGTCCACGCGCATGGCCGTCCCTGGCGCGATCGGGCGATTGTCTTTGTCCTGCTCTCCACGGGGCTGCGGCGCGAGGAGTTGGTGCGACTCGACCTTGACCAGGTGCAGCCCCACACCCCGACTGGGTTGCGCCTCGCCCGGCGCGCCCGCATCACCCACGTGCGGGGCAAGGGCAAAACGGAGCGCACGGTCTTCCTCTCCGCCGACGCACGGCTGGCGCTGGCCGACTACCTGGAGCGGGAGCGCCCGCACGATCTGACGGCGACCACGGCCGCACTGTTCCTCAGCGCCACAGGTATCCCGGCACGGTCAGCGGATGGGCGGCTCGCGCCGCGCGCCATCAATCGGATCCTGGAGCAGATCGGGCGCTGGCACGATGCCGAGATCGCCGACCCTGAGCGGCACATTACCCCGCTCCGGCCGCATGATCTGCGGCACACGTTCGGTTTCCAGCGTTTATGGTATCATCCAACAGCTCGATCCTGCCCTCGTCATGCTGGCGCACCATGGACCCAAAGTCTACCGGGAGACGTTTGATTTGATTCACCGGCGTGAGGCATCTCAGCCCAATGAGATCTGGCAGGCCGATCACACGCCGTTGGATGTGTGGCTGCTCGGCGCTGACGGTCGGCCCATCCGGCCCTGGCTGACCCTCATCGAGGATGACTATAGCCGCGCCATCGCCGGCTATTACCTGCTCATGCAGGCACCATCCATTCTTCACACTGCGCTGGCGCTGCGCCAGGCGATCTGGCGTAAGAGCGAGCCGCACTGGCATGTCTGCGGCATTCCGCAGGTCTTCTATACCGACCACGGCAGCGACTTTACCTCGCGCCATCTGGAGCAGGTGGCGGCGGACCTCAAGATCGAGCTGATCTTCTCGACAGTGGACATGCCGCGCGGCCGGGGCAAGATCGAGCGTCTCTTCGAGACCATCAACCAGCTGTTCCTCTGCGAAGTGCCGGGCTATACGCCACCCGGCGCGCCCCCAGCCACGCCACACCTGACTCTGGATGCGTTCGAGGCGCGCTTCCGCACCTTCCTGCTGGAGCAGTACCATCACCGCATCCACAGTGAAACGACGATGGCGCCGCAGGCCCGGTGGGAGGCCGAGGGCTTTCTGCCGCACCTGCCCGAGTCCCTGGAGCAGCTGGACCTGTTGCTCTTGACCATCGCCCGCACCCGCCGCGTCCAACAGGATGGTATTCGCTTTAAGGCCTGCGCTACTTGGACCTGAACCTTGCGGCGTATGTCGGGGAAGAGGTCATCATCCGCTATGACCCACGCGATATGGCCGAGATCCGCGTCTACCACGGCGACAGCTTCATCTGCCACGCGGTCTGCCAGGAACTGGCCGGGCAGACGATCAGCCTGAAGGAGATCATCGAAACCCGCAATCGGCGCCGCCGCCAACTGCGCGAGCAGCTGACCGACCGGCGTGCGGTCGTCGAGTTGCTGTTGGAAGCCCACGCGGTGGAGCCATCACCACCACCCGCCCCGTCGGAGGAGCCGCCGCCCCCACGCTTGAAGCGCTACATCAATGAGTAATGCCTTGACCATGCCCGCCGCCATGCCTTTCATGGTGACCAAGGAACATCGCCGGTTCATCGAGTTCTGCGACGCCTGCTACCACCATCGCTATATCGGGCTCTGTTACGGCCCGCCAGGTGTGGGCAAAACGCTCTCGGCCCGCCACTACCTGGTGGCCGAACCCGCCGCAGGCGACGCTGGTCCGGCTGCCCGGACCATCCTCTACACGCCTACGGTCTCCAATAATCCGGGCCAGATCGCGCGCGAGGTGCAGCGCCTGCGGGATGGGCTCCGCTATCGGTTGGGGGATGCGCACGCGGCGAATGACGCCTCGCGGACGTGGCCGCCACCGGATCGGACGGAACTGATCCTCGTCGATGAGGCCGATCGCTTGAAAATGGCGGGGATCGAGCAGATGCGTGATATCTATGACCGCAGCCACGTCGGGCTGGTGCTCATTGGGATGCCGGGGATCGAAAAGCGCCTGGCACGCTACCCGCAGCTGTACTCACGGGTCGGGTTTGTGCATGCATTCCGGCCGTTAGGAGCCGACGAGACGCGGTACATCCTGGCGCGGCAGTGGCCGCAGTTGGGTCTCATCACCACAGATGGCGACTTTACCGATGCCGAGGCGCTCGCGGCGATTATCCGCATCACGGGAGGGAACTTCCGCTTGCTGCATCGTCTCTGCACCGAAATCCAGCGCATCCTCCAGATCAACGAGTTGCAGACCGTCACGAAAGAGGTGGTTGAGACCGCCCGTGAGACACTGGTGATCGGTCCAGGACTCTAACGTCGAGGCCCGTGGCAATTTGCCATGGTTTTCATCATGCGCCAACAGTGCGCCATATTATCCTGAAGAATCACCGCCACTTAATTCTGAAATTCACAATGGGGATAAGATCTATCTCGCGAGTTCCTGGTCGCTCCACAGCGTCAGCCGCTTCAAGGCCGCCACTTGTTCGCGCTGGCCGATCTTGGCCTTCGCCACGGCGGAGTGGAGCGTCTGGATGCTCTTATCATATGTCTTTTTATCCACCGGGTAGGGGTGGCCATCCTTGCCGCCGTGCGCGAATGAGAATCGCGCTGGATCTTTGATGCTCACCGGCGCGCCATACACCAACTCGCCGACCAGGCTGAGCGCACGCAGTGTCCGCGCGCCGACGCCTTCCATCCCCAGCAGCGTGGCAAAATCCTCGGGCTGGCGCTCATAGGTTTTCAGCAGAATCCGGTGCAGCCGCTTCGGGTCGACATCCGCGCCCTTGACATCGTGGTGAGCCGGCAGCGTCAGCTCGCGAATCTTCTCGACCTCGGCCACCACCTTCTCGGGCTGCTCGCGCGCGAGCGCGGTGGTGACATCGCGCGCCGCCGCGCTCTCGCCGGCTGCCAGGTTCCACACCTCGCCGGTGGCCTCGCTGGCGATCGCCGAATGCGGGTCGCTGACAAAGCTCTGGACATCATCGCTGAACCAGTGATAGCGCCGCGCGTAGCCGTTGGCGTCGTGCATGCCCTGCTGCACCACCGCCCAATCACCGGCCGTGTCGAGCAGAAACACATGATGGTAGATCTGGTAACCGTCCTGCAGCGCGTTGTTATCGACCTTGGCGGCCATGCGGCTGGCTTGCACATATGGCGCCGGGTCAAGCCCCATCCATATCCCTGCGGCGGTCAACTCATTCGGCGTCTGGCGTGAGGTGCGGCCTTTGCCACCGGCCACCACAAAGCCCAGCTCGCGTTCGCGACCGTGCAGGCCCTGCTTCAGCGCTCCACAGACCGTCGTCGTGACCCCGCTGGAGTGCCAGTCCATACCCATCACCGCGCCGAACGCCTGAAACCAGATCGGGTCGGACAGACGGCGAAACAGCTCAGCCGCGCCGTGCTCGACCACAATCCAGCCGGCGACCTCGGCCGAGATCTTGACCATGCGCTCGAACAGCCAGCGCGGCGCATGGCCGCCGTGCAGCGGCAGGTTGGCCGTTCCTCGTTGCATTGGTATCTCCTAGAACAGATTTGCTCTATCGATATTGTACACCCTGCCCCGAGGATGTCAAAGGCCTGCGGACCCGTAACTGTTAAGATTTGTCTCGGGATAGGACGCGGATGGCCGCAGACAAACGCGGATAATTGAAAACTGATCTGCGCTCGTCCGCGTTCGTCTGCGTCCCACGCGTCCTAGAGTGAACAGTTACGCGGACCCAGCCAGACAACCATAAGCGTGACGGTAAGCATATTGGCGCAGCGAATCAGCATACCAGGGCAGGCGGCGCAGACAAACCTAGCGGTGGAATGAGGCAAAACCTGTTTAGCTCAGCGTGTGGCAGCAGAGAAAACGCTAAGGGCATCCACACAGCCGCCCAACGGACGGGGCTTCATCGTCATGCTCGTCTACATCACTTTTCGCAATGTGCGCTCTAGTATCATATCGACTAGAAGGATTTCCTGTCATACATACATAATATCTTTATTGTGTTTTTACTGTAGTAGCGTCTTCTTATATGCACATACGTGCTAAAATGGGCTTTTAGCTATCAGTTACATGCGTATCAAACACATTTCTAAGCTTCAATATCGGCTTGCATCGGTGTAAGCTAATTATGCAGCTTTTCAGAAGTGCGCACGTCTTCTGGCCATAACTGAAAAAGTGGAGAAACCGCAATCCGAATGAACCTGATTTGGCATGATCATGGCTGTGTTTATTCCCAAAAGTATACTACAATGCTTAGCAGAAATACTACTACGACTAATAGTAAATTTCTTAAGTTGCACTCTGTGACCGTGTAACACACACCGTAATGAGGAGCGTATGACGCCATTATGCGATGCGAGCCTAGTCGCTCATGCCAAATCGGGAGATCACGCGGCCGTCACACAAATCTATGAGACCTATGGCCCAATACTCTTTCGCTTTATTCTTTCACGCGTCAGCGACCCCGATCTGGCTGAAGATCTCCGCGCCGAAGTTTTCGTACGCATGCTGGAAGGCTTGCCCAGCTACGAAGACCGTGGTTGGCCATTCTCAGCTTGGTTGTTTCGGATCGCGCGCGATCGAATCATCGACATGCGGCGGCGCGACCGGCGCCGGCCGGTCGTCCAACTCGATCAGCACCTGCCCTGCCCAGGTCGTGTCGAAGACGAGGCCGAACTGCATGTGTTGCGCGATACGGTAGATACCCTGATCGAGCGCCTAACGCCCGATCAGCAGACTGTGATCCGTATGCGGTTCAAGCAACAGCTTCCGATCGAAACTGTGGCTCAACATCTGCAGCGTAGCCCGGCGGCAGTCAAAGCGCTCCAGGCGCGCGGTATCCAGGCACTCGGCGAGCTGATTGGCGTCGAAAGGCATGCTCGTTAGCACGAGCTAGCATATATGCAACCTTCGTTTGACATGGCTTACAGAGTAAGACAAGGTTTCGCAAAGCTATTCGCCGCATTACAATAGTCATCATCGTAGGGACGCGATATATCGCGTCCCTACGATGAATTCAGAGTCATCAATGGCTCATCAATGTAAAGCACAGTTGAGCCGTGTCTAAGAAGGAGGTGAAACCTCCCTCGCGCCTCCTCAGATCCCACCATCACCGGCGATCAACTCAGGCGCACCGCCGTGCGCGGCAGCCGATAGCGATGCTCGAATGCTTGAAGCAGCCGATCAAGCGTTTTTGCCTGCTTCTCGCTCAGCGGTGAACCCTGCTCTTCCTGGGCAACCAGCACAAGCAGAGTGGCTGGGTCGGTCTCCCGCGCATTCATTTGCGCGCGCGGGACCGGTAACACGTACCCATGCCGAGTGATCAGCAGATGCGCGCCGGTGAGATCATGCGGTGTACCAGCATCAACCAGCAGCGCCAGATCGCCATGGAGCGCTTCAACATGAATCTGCTCGACCATGCCGGGCGTGCTTTCACGCAACCCTTTATGCTGTGGCGCGGCGCTGAGCACACTCAAGCGCTGCATATCACGCCCCTGCCGATCGGCAACGAATGTGTCGAGTGCATACACTTGCGCAGTATATGCATGGCCCTGGTGGCTGAACTTTTGAATCGGGCCAAGCGGCGCGCCCTGCCACGGCGAGCGAGCGGCCGCAATGAACGGATCGTCCGGCGCCTGCGCGATGCCAAGCGCTTCAAAGGTGGCGGTAATCAGTGCAGCCATCTGAGCGCTGCCGCTGGCGCTCAGGCGCACAACTGCGCTCGCGCCATCCGGTAAGAACAGCGTATCGGCGGCGCAGACCAGCAACCGCCCGCGTCGCGCGCCGATCTTGGTGGTCCTGAGACCACCGATTGGTGGGCCGGCGCGCAAATCCATCGCTGCGGCCAGCAGCTGATCTTTGGCGTCTAGAGTCATCCCCTGATCTTGAAAGATGGCCATGCGCACCGCCTGTGCGAGCGTATGATCGGGCCGGCTGGCCAGCGTCTCCGCAAGCGACTGCACCGACGACCACTGCGGCACGGCGCAGAACAGCACGTCGCGCCCAAACGCCTGGTAGTTGAGCGCAGTGGTTCCCGACATCGTTCGGCGGCTGATGTCGGTCGGGGCGCCGAGCCCACGCGCAATTGCGGTGCGATGGAACGCCCAGTCTCCATGGTAGCCCGACCCGCGCTGTTTGTAAGTCAGCACGCGCAACTCCTCGGCCAGGCCGGCGGTGAACGGCGCCGGGGCCGCGCCTGGCTGCGCGGCGATCCAGCGCTCGACTTCAGCCCAGACCCATTCTTTGGTTATAGCCTGGCCCGGGCACGATTTCTGGTTGGTATAGTCGCGATGAAAGCTAATCAGCTGCGACGGCGGAATATTCAGCGCGATCGACAGCCCGCCCATCACCGCCAGCGCGTTATCCCACACGGCGCCGCTCGGCTGCTGATCGTCAAAGTCGCCGACCATCTCGAGGCCAATCGAGTACCAGCCGGCATCGCGGCTGCCGTTGCCGCTCCCCGCATGCACGCCGATATCGCGCAATGGCGTGAACAGCCAGATGCCATCCGGTGCCGCATACACATGCGGCGCGGCGCTCCAGCCCTTGGTTGCATAGAAGCGCTGCATGCCACGCATCGAGCGCAGGCCGCGCCATTGGCCGATAGTTGGGCGGTAGGTATGATGCAGCACCAGCCGGGTCGGCCGCAGATTGCCCCAACTGTAATCATGAATGTATGACTTCCAGTCTTCAATCGTCAGGCAGGCGCCGATCATTGGCGGCCTGCCGCTGGCTTTATAATCCTTAGTCATTTGTAATCCCTCTCAATAGATTTAATGATACGGTTTGCGTAGTTGGCGTTTTGCCTTCGGCAGCCCCTCGGCAAGCTCAGGAACCGCGGTACTTTATTTTCTAATCGTATTTCGTTTATTGCGCTCGCAGAGCGCAATAAACGAAATACGGCATAATCGGAAAGTACCATGCTGCCGTCTATCCTGAGCGTGCCGAAGGGCAGGCTTATGAGTGTCTCAGGATGCGGCTGCGGCAGCTCGACCAATTTAGTGAGAAACAACCGTCTTCACAATCTGGCCGTCGCGAACGGTCAGGTGCGCCGCCTGCGCTGAATAGTAGCCGTCGGGCGTCAGATTGACATCGTGCGCGCTGAAGGTCATCATGCCGCCATCGCCATCCTTGGCGCCGGCTGGCCCTTCGGCCGCGGCGCGGATCACCAGGGTCGCCTGCGGCGAGACAAGATGCGCGAGACGCTGCCGAACCTGGCGCATCACCGCCGGCGCGACGGTACTGCTCTCGACCATGCGAACAGCGCCGCGCCGCTCCAACCGCGCAGTTGTAGCGGTCTTCGGCGTAACTGCGACCGGCGAGCTCGAGGCAGTGGCCCAAGGATCGCCATACAACACAAACGAGTGCAAGGTCTTCAGATCAATCTCGTCGAGATATCCCTGGCGCTGCTCCATCTCCTGCACCACTACAGCGCGTGCCGCCTGCAGCGCATCGCCGACTGTCAGCCCGTGTGCGAGCCCACGCAGCAGCGCGGCAGCTAGCAAGTCGGCGGCCACCAGCGGCGGCGCGGGCGTGCCATAGGCGTTGACCGTCGTACCAATGCAGGCCGCGCCACCATGGCGCAGGTGAGTGAGTGGAATGGATTGTTCGATCGTGCGAGCGCCCAGTTCCATGCCATAGCAGGCTTCGCTCACAAGAATGGTCCCAGAAAGCTGAGCTCTTGCCAACGCGATTGGCGTAAACGCGATCGGGCGCTGCACAGAGCTGGCTGGAATACTTTCTTCCGGTTGGCCGTACCAGTTGGCCGAGCCGATTGCGCCGTGCAAATTGCAATACAGCAGCGCCGCCGGTGTCAATGTTCGAATGGCTTGGTCGCCCTCGATTGGCGGGCACGTCGGGAACTCCAGATCCTCCAGGCCCGCGTGCGCCAGAACTGCCGCGCTCGCGGCGCGCCAGGCCGCCGCGCTATAGCCTCTGGCGCTGGCAGGAGGCATGCTGGTGCGCGCCCAGGGCCAGCGCCGTTGCGCTGCATTCGACCGCCGGCTGTGCCGCGCCAGCATGGCGTCGATTTGCGCAATCAACGCTTCCGCGCTGCCGCCATCGGGCAAGCGCGCCACAACCCGGCGCGGTGAGACTTGTGCCGGATGATCGCAGCCATACGGAAGATCGCTTGGTATCTCCAGGTCGCCATCCGGCACGGTGTTGGGCAGCCGCACAAACGGAATCACCTTGTCGCCGCCGATCAGCAGCACGGCCGAGAGCGGCGCATGCAGCGAGTCTTGCAGCGCCGACAAACGGCGCAGGTTGGTCACGAGCCCGCCCGGCTCGGGGGTGAACGGCAGCGCCGCGAAACGGTGCACGCCTACAATCGCCTCAGGATGGCTCAGATCGAGCAGCGCGCTCGGCCGATCATGCGCAGTAAGCGTCTGGCACAGTGTGGCCAGGCGCGCCAATACGTGGCGGGTTCCATCGGCGCCGATCGCCCGCCGTAAGCTCTCGCTCGCGGTGATCATCAGCGCTGGTTGCACGTCGGCGCCGCTGGCGACCACTGGCGAGCGCACCAGCGAACTCGGCGGCGGACCGCCCAGGCGCGCGGCCCGGTCGGTGGCGAGCGCCACCAGGCCGGCCACCTGCGGGTCGGCAGTTGCACGCTTTGGCTGCGGCTGCCTAGGCTTGATCGCGGGTCGCTGCTGGTACGGCCGCAGCAGCGTTTGCCAACGCGGCGCAAATGGGCGCGTGGGCGAAGGGGCTGGTTCCCAAGGCGGCGGATCGGGGGCAAAAAAGTGTTGCGCCATGCGATCGCCGGGGTCGCGCGCGAGCTGCTGCTGCTTGATCTGCGGCGGTAGGCGATCGGGGTCAAGCGCGCGCAGCAGCCAGATCAAAGGCAGCGAGAGCGCCTGGCGCCCAAGCGCCTGCCCCAGGATGGTGCGCGCCTCGGCATGGCGGCCGGCGCGTCGCAGCGCTTCGGCGTAGTAGAGCCGCAAATCTTGCCGGCCCGGTTGGCGACGAAGCTGGCGGGCCAAGCCATCCAGCGCGTCGGGCAGCCGGCCTTCGCGCAGTGCGTGAAGCGCGGCAGCCGCGCCAGCCATAGCCTCGACATGGCGCGGCTCCAGTGGAATATCCCACAGGCCAGCGGCGTGAAGCGCGGCCCGCCGAAAGGCTGCCCCAGCGGCTGGATGCACCGGCGAGAACGTAGCGCCAAGCGCGGCCCAGGCAATTGCGTCGAGCGGGTGCTGGCGCACGGCAGCGCGCAACGGCGCCCGCGCCGCTACGGGCTGGCCCATCTCGATCAGGACCTGGCCCTGCAGTACCAAGATGCCGTGTGGATGCAACGCTTGTGTCGCGAGATCATCCAGCAGCGGAGCAACTGTTGAGCCTTCGCCAAGCTGAATAGCGTATTCGAGTGCGTCGAGCAGCTCGATCTCGGCAATCGACGCGACAGTAGGCGGTGGGCTGGCAAGCAGCTCGACGAGCAAGGAATCGATAGTTGTCATGCAACACACTCCGACAGCATCTCATCGGCGCCGTCGCCCTTGGCCGCGTGTGCGGCGAAGGCCAGCGGGCCGAGTGAGCTAAGCTCGATAATCGCTTCAGGGTAGCTGGGCCGCAATCGAATCGCCCGGCGCAGGTGAGTGATTGCCCGGCGGTAGTGCCGTAGCTGGCGGTGGGCGCGGCCGGCCCACAGGTGCAGCTCAGGCACGTCGGGAGCGCGCCCAATCGCCTGTTCCAGCGCGGCGATCGCTCGGCCGGGGTCGCCGTCCAGCAGTTGCAGCTCGGCATACCAGCGGCAGAGCTCGGCATCGTTTGGTAACGCCTCAGGCAAAATCGGGCGGATAATCGACCGGGCCTCGTCGGTACGCTGCGCAGCCTGTAGCGCCCGAGCGAGCAGCACAGCATGGCCCCGGTGCATTGGGTCGTAGTCGCTCGCATTGGCGGCCGCTTGCAATGCCGCCGCAGAGTCATCGACCGCCAAGGCCAGGCGTGCCAGAGCGGCATGGGTGCTCGCGCGTCGTGGGGTGATCCGCACGGCGCGCTCGAAAGCACGCCGTGCGGCGTCGGCATCGCCAAGGGCTTGCGCGGCCAGGCCAGCCAACTCGCAGGCCTCGGCATCGTCCGGCATCTGGTCAAGCCAAGCGTCGAGTAGCGCCTGGGCACGCGCTGGCTGATTGAGTGTAAGCCCCATCTCCGCGGCGCGCAGCGTCAGATTGCGGTCGCCGCGGCAGTGCGCCAGCCCTTCCTCAAGGACCGCCAGCGCCGCTGTTTCGTCGCGGGTTGCTTCAACAGCCTCGGCCAGCAGCTGCCAGTGCGCCGACTGGTCGGGCGCCTGTTCTACGGCGGCGCGAGCATGTTTCAGAAAATCCGCATTTTGCTGGCTGGTTCGTGCAAGCTCGGCGGCGGCGACATGCCACTCGACGCGATCGGGGGCATCCGCGAGCGCTTGGCGATAATCGGCAAGCGCGCCAATCGTATCGCCCTGTGCCACCCGTAGTTGGGCGCCAATCACCATGATCGCCGGGTCGTTTGGCGCGAGCGATCGAGCATGCGCGAGGCTTTGCGCGGCCGCCTGCGCCATGCCCAGCGCGTCGCAGATCTCGGCCATCTGAGCATGCCACACAGCCATATCCGGTTGCAGACTCAACGCGCGGATCAGAGCGGCACGGGCATCGTGCAGCTGGCGCTGCTGCTGATAAAGTGTCGCAAGTTGATGCTGATAGCTGGCGACATTCGGCGCCACGCGCACAGCGCGCGCCGCAAAATCGAGCGCGCGTTCGCGCCGGCCCAGCTGCCCGTAGGCGCGGCTGAGCGCGTGGAGCCAGCTCGCCTCGGTGCCTTGCTCCAACGCGAGCTCCAGCGCCTCGCAGGCCTCGCCGGCATGGCCGAGCGCCAAGGCGGCCTGGCCCAGGGTCGCGAGCAGCGCTGGGCTATCGGCGCCGGCGGTGCGCGCCGCCCGCGCGTGCGTGCGAGCCAGATCGGCGGCCCCAGTGGCCAGGGCAGCCTCGGCCAGAATTGCATGCATTGCCGCCAACTCCGGGCCATCGAGCACCTGGCGTGCATCAGCAGCGGCATCCTGAAGCTCGCCGCCCCGCGCCAGCGCTACCGCTCGCAATGCAAGCGCCGTCGACCGCTCGGACGCATCAAGCTGGTCCCAGGCAAGCTCGGCCAGCAGCCCACGCGCGCTGCTCTGGTCACCGGTGACCAGAGCCAAGCGAGCGGCCTGAAGCCGCCACGCCGGGGTCAGCGGGTCGCGCTCGCACGCTTGCGCCAGCAGGGTCTCGGCGCGCGCCGTGAGGCGTTGGCGCGCCGGTTCGGGCGCAGCCGGCAGCCGTACCAGGTCGCCAATGAATGGCAGCCCTTCCGTCAGCACCGCCGCCAATCGAGCGATCAGATGCGCCGGGGCATCCGCTGTAGCGCAGGCCCGTTCCAGCACCTCAACTGCCGACAAGCGCTCGCCGGCGGCAAGCAGAGCATCGGCATAGGCCAGCGCAACTTCGGAATCGTCTGGGGCCAGCCCGCAGGCCTGCTGGAGCGCCTGGCGCGCCTCGGCGCTGGCTCCAATGATGGCGAGCGCCTGCGCCAGATGCAGCCACAGCGCGGCATCCCGCGGCGCATGCTGAGTGGCCTGGCGTAACAGCTCGACGCGCTGCGATGGAATGTCGCTCAGGTCGGCCAGTGCCGTGGCGCTCGTCGTATCGGCTGGATCGCTCGCCAATGCGCGCCCGAACGCGGTTTGCGCCGCTGTTGTATCGCCATCGGCCTGAGCTAGGCGCCCAAGCGCCGCCCACCAAGCCGCCGGCGCGGCATCGTTGAGCGCCTGCTGCCACGCGGCCCTTGCGGCCTGGCGGTTGCCGGCTGCAGCATGGGCCTCGGCAAGCGCCGCCCAGTGATTCGGAGCCGATGAGTGCTGCGTCAGCGCTTCCAGCGCGGCAATCTGCGCTGGGCCGTCGCCCGCGGCCGCGCCGATCTCCGCCAGCCGTGTCAGGCGCTCTGGGCTGGGGGCCAGCGCACAGGCTTGCCGCTGGGCGGCCAGTGCGCCAGCCCAGTCGCCTTTTCGGGTGGCGAGCGCCGCGCGCAGCTCCGCGGTTTCGGGGTCATCTTCGGCGATGACGGCAAGATCGGCCTCGGCGTCGGCCAGGTTCGCAGCGTCAATCGCAAGACGCGCGCGGATACGCCGGGCAGCCACGTGGGCCGGAACTTCCTCGAGCAGGATATCAAGCGTGGCGCGGGCATCATCGGCCCAGCCGAGCGTCGCATAGGCCTCAGCTAGCGCCAGTTGCCATTCCGCCCGTTGCGCGGCGTCGGATGCATTCCGCACGGCGTAGCGCAGAGTCCGCACGCCATCTTGGATGCGGCCGGCGCGCACATAGGCACATCCCAGCAGCCCGGCCGTTTCCGCGCTGGCGGCCGCGTGCTCAACCAATGGTCGCAAGAGCGCGATAGCCGCAGGCGCATCATCAGCCGCCAACAGCCCTTGTGCGGCGCGCTGCCGGATCGCGTCGTCGCCAGGAAAGCGTTTGGTCAAAGCCATCCAATGCTGGCGTGCACTCGCCGGGGCGAGATCAGCGCCGGCAAGTGTGGCTGCCACTAGAGCGATCGCCGCGTCGTCGGGCGCCAAGCGGGCGGCAGCCTGCGCATCGCGCTGCGCCGCCTCGTATTGGCCCAGCGCGGCGGCGGCCTGGGCCCGTAGAATGATCAGCTCTGGCTGATCTTGCGCCCCTTGCAGCAGCGCCGCGGCGTGTTGGGGTTGGCCCGTCGCCAGGAGCAGCCGGGCGAGGCGCGCCCGCCGGACCCGATCGGCTGGGGCGCACTGGAGCGCGCGCTTCGCATACGGCAGAGCCTCGACCGCGACGCCGCAGCCCTCCAGCGCCTCGGCCAGCAGCGGGCCGACGACATCGGCGTGGTGCGGGTCGTCGACTAGCGGGGCGAGTGTCGCGCGCGCGGTAGTATACGCCGCTTCGCGAAGCTGGATGCGCGCCAGAATGATCCGAGCAGGTACGAGATCGCGCTGGCGGGTGAGCGCCGCTATGGCATCGGCGCGCGCTTCGGCGATCGCGCCGGCATCCAGCAGCAGGCCGGCACGGCGAACGCGGAGCGCAGCATCGTGCGGGGCAGCGGCGACTGCCGCATCGGCCGCCTCACGAGCGCGGCCCCGCAGGCCGGCTGCAACCAGTGTATCGATCATCCAGCTGGCGATCGCCGCCGGCACATCCGGCAGGTCGGCCAGGCGCTCGGCCGCATCAAGCGTGCCGGCGCGGTCGCCCTGGTGCTGGCGAATGCGGCCAAGCAGGTGCCAGGCGATTGTATCCTGCTCGGCGGTGGCAAGATAGCCCTCGAGGCAGGCGATCGCCGCCGGCAGATCACCGGCCTGCACATACGCATGGGCCAGGCCACGCTGTGTGCTGAGCGGCGCGCCGGCTCGCAACGCGCGGGTGTATGCCCGCACGGCGGCGCGCGGCCGGGCAGTGTCGCGATGAATCGCCGCAACTTCGACCCAAATCGCACTCTCGGTTGGGGCGCAGCGCAGCGCACGGGCAAACCAAGCGCGCGCAAGTGCCAGGTTGCCGAGCGCGCGTGCCGCTTGGGCAGCGGCGCGCGCGCTGCGGGCATCGCGCAGCTGTAGGAACTGAGCCGTCTGGGCCTCCAACGCGACCGCCCAGTCGTGCGCGGACTCGGCCGTGGCCGCCAACATCGCAACAATTGTTGGGTGATCTCCAAAATCCGCGCGAGCAGACTGCAGCGTCGCCAATGCCTGGCTCGTGGCGCCGGTTTCGAGTTGCGCGCGAGCAAGCCGCGCAGCATGATCGGCCGACGTGCCGCGCGCTGCGGCCGCCTGGGCCGCCGGTAGAGCCTCGGCCGCGCGCCCAGCCGCCAGCAACAGGTCGGCGAGCCGGGCGTGATGGCTGGCCGCTTCGGGTGCGGCGCGCACCAACGTCTCGGCCAGCGCAATCGCCGCAGGCAGATCGCCTTGGCGGGCGCGCAGATCGCTTAGCCCGGCGAGGGCTGAAGCGCATGTAGGATCGCGCTGCAGTACAACCAGGTATTCCGTGGCAGCTTCCACCCACTGCCCCTGCGCGTGCAGTAGGTCGGCAAGGGCCACACGCGGCGCCGCCCAACGGGGCGCCAGCACGATCGCGCGCCCCAACCCTGCGCGCGCTTCGGACAGGTCGCAGTCGCGCTGATGCAGCAGAGCGGTGTAGTAGGCCACCGCCGGGTCATCCGGCAGCGCCGCCTGGGCGCGAGCCAGCGCAGCGCGGAGCGGCGCCACAAATCCGGCATCGTACAGTTCCGGGAGCAGCGCCGGGAGCTCGGCAGGCTGGCCGCGCGCGATCGTGGCCGCGAGCATGCGCTCGGCACTCACGCCGCGGCCGGCAGCGCGCGCTCGGCAGGCCAGCCACACGGCAGCGCGCCCCAAGGCCGGGTTGCGAGCGAGCGCGCGCGCCCAGGCTGTGCGGGCCTGCGCGGGCCGCCCCAGCGCGTCTTCGGCGGCCGCTAGCTCGGCGGCGCAGGCCGCGCTCGTGCAATCGAGCTCTGCGAGGGCGGCAACCAGCAGCGGGGCGGCGGACGAATGCTTCCCAACGGCATTATATGCGCGGGCCAGCGCCAAGCGCGCCCCAAGATGATCCGGCCAGGCCGCCGCAGTCGCTTCCGCCAGCGCACAGGCCGCTGTGGGGTCCTGCTGAAGCAGGCCGGCGACCATGGCAGCGCCCTGATCGGGCGACCCGCTTCCCGCGCTGCGAGCGGCATCGAGAATCTGCGGAACGGCAGGGTGCGCTGCGGCGGCGGCGGCCTCAAGCAGCGTTGCGAGCGCGGGAGCAGACAGGCCGGCGAGCAGCACCGCCGCGTCGAGCGCGCGCGCTGCTCGCTCGTCAAGCGCCGCCGCAAGCGCGTGCGTATCATTGGAGTCGGCCAGGCTGCGAATGACGACGGCCGGCGTGGCGCTGAGACCAATAAGGCAGCGCGCCACCAGCGCCGGCTCAGCGCTAGCGGGTGGCCAAGCACACACGCCATGCGCCGCAAGCGTTTGTGCCTCGGCGAGCGCGGCCAGCGCATCAGGCAGCGGCCTGACCGTCCCATGATCCGCATCTGCCCAAGCCGTGAGCAGTGTGGCGGTGCCCTGAGCCGCGTCGGGAAGTGCGGCCCAGCGCGCTGCCCAGGGGGCCGTACAAAAGAGCGCCGCTACCGCCGGCACCCGGTCGCACCAATCGGCTAAGTCCGGGCGCGCCGCACGAACATTCGCCAGCGCCGCCAACAGCGCCGCCGGATCGTTCAGCGCAGGAGTCATTTGCTGCACACCAACATTCGCCGTCCCGATCATGATTTCCTCCCTAACCCAACCGCAAGGATAGCCAAAGGCTAGCAGCACAGAGCAGGGAGCCGAGGACACATAAGAACGCCCCCATACCAAGCGCCGTCTGGACCATTCGAGTGATTGCATCCATCAGCTGCGATGCCCCTTCGAGTGCCGGCTGGACCGCCAGATCGGCCAGCGACTTGCTCGATACCCGGCTGGATTGTACCGAGAGCGTTCGCATCGTCTCCTGGTACTCGCGGGTCAGGATGATCCACAGCCCGCTGCCAAGCAGCACTAGGCCGGTGATAAACAACACCACAACCATTGTCATCTGTATCATGAGTGGCATAGCGACCTCTATTGCTTTGATCTTTTTTTACTTACAGGACTTACGCGGTCACTTGCAAAACAGGGATTTTTCTTCTTTGTATCGAACGTTTTTTCGTTCTGCGAACGAAAAACGTTCGATACGAGAGTTTTTAATCCGTAGTGGTCCGATGGTCGTGTCCGCTTACTGGCGATCGGTATCTGAAGCGCGAGCGATACTCAGCAGCACACCGCCGGCGAGCAAGCATGTCATCAGCGACGAACTGCCATAGCTAATGAACGGCAGCGTGAGTCCTGTGAACGGAATGAGACCGGCAACTACCGCCAGATTGATGATCGCCTGCCCGACCAGCCAGGCAGTGATGCCGACGGCCAACAGGCGGCCGAAGCTGTCGGGCGCGCGCAGTGCGATCCGAATGCCGCGCCAGGCGATCAGAGCAAAACACAACACTACAGCGGCGGTGCCAATGAAGCCGAACTCCTCGCCAATGATCGCCAGAATGGTATCGGTGTGCGCCTGGGGTAGCCAGAGAAACTTCTCGCGGCTCTGCCCCAGCCCAACGCCAATCAGGCCACCGCGGGCCAGCGCCGAGAGTGCATGCACCGGTTGGTACCCAGCGCCGTCGTAGTGGCTAAACGGATCGAGCCATGCCGCGATCCGATCGACACGGTAGGCCGCCAGATTGACCATGGCCCAGAATGCCGTACTGGACAACAGCAGCGCCAGGGCAATATGTAGCAGCCGCGCGCCGGCGGCGATATACATCACGCCGCCGATCAGCGCCAGCACCACGGTCGTGCCAAGGTCAGGCTGGAGCATCACCAGGCCACACAGAACGCCAAGCATCAACGCATACGGCACTAGCCCGGCGCCGGCGTCGGCGACCTGCCCAGCCCGGCGCGAGAGCCAGCGGGCAAAGTAGATGATGATCGCGAATTTCGCCAGCTCGGCTGGCTGGCAGCTGAATGACCCAAACCGAAACCAGCTGCGCGCGCCATTGACCTGTGTGATCGTCGCGGGTAAGAGCAGTACCAGCGCCAACAGACCCAACACCACTGCCATGAGCGAGAGCGCATGGCGGTGCCATACGCGGTAGGGCGTTCGCAGCCCAAGCACCGCCAGCCCCAGGCCAAGCACACCGCCGATTATCTGGCGCTGCAAGTAGTACCAGGCCTGGCCATTATGCGTCGTGATTGCATCAACAAACGATGCGCTGCCGACCATTAGCAGGCCAACCGGCACCAGGCCGATCAGCATAGCCGCCAGGATGGGATCGCCGAGCAGATCCGCCGCGCGCGATCGGGCCCGGCCACGCTGTGGCGACGCGAGCAGCGCACGCCGCATAGTGCTACGCGGAACATTCACGGGCGAGCCTCCTGAGTTGGAACATTTAACACGATCCACTGGTCTACGCCAGCCGGCTGCAGCCCGGCGGCGGTAGCGGTCATCGCCAGATCCGCGAGTGGCTGAACAGTGCTAAGCTGCAGCACCAGATCGCGGCGTTCGCGCAATAGGTGAGCGCGCGTAGCCTCCAGATCGTAGATTGCGTAGTTGCGGGTGGTGAGCGCGCTAATCTGGATCAGCAGCAGGATGCTCATCAACACCACCATCGCCCAGCCGATCCAGCGCCCGGCGCGCCCACGCAGAGCCCCAGCCAGACGCCGTAGCCGGTGCATAGTTACATTCAAGAACAGCTTATTCATAGAACCACCAGGGTGGCGACGCGGTATCGGTCAGCGGCGCCACATCGGTCAAGAGCACTAACTGCTCGCCGGGTTGAACGTAGTGCAATACATCACGGGCACGCACCAGCAGGTAAGCCGGGTCGGCCGCCTGGGCCACGGCAATCGCCAGGCGATCGCGATCGTTCTCGATGCGGGCAACGTCCGCGGCAACCGTGGATTGGTGTTCCGCCATGGCGCGATCAATCCACATGGTGTTCACGCTCATCACCAGCTGGATCAGCAGCAGGGCAAGGGCCGCCAGCCCCTGCGCGTGGCGCATCACCGGGTTGAGCAGTGCGAGGCCGCGTCGCAGCTGGCGCCAGCGCACTCGCAACTGCCAAATCAACGCTCGGAGCCAGTTGGCTGCGACCCTGCGCTGGGCTGCTCCTCCACGGGCGCCCGCAACTCCCACGCTACGTGCAGACCTTCGAGACACGGCACGACCACCATAATGACGATCCATACTATCCACCACACGGCGGTGCTCCTTGCTAAATAGGCGGCGCACACGGCGCCACGGGCCGGAGTGTAAAGGTGAATTTTTATTCATCGGGTAACCGTCGCTCCTGTTGAAAAGTGACTCTGAATTTTCGGGCTTTGGTGCTTGCAACAATCCTGGTTCAAAGCGGTACTTTTCTTCTTTTTGTGCCTCGATTTTTCGCCCTTCGGGCGAAAAATCGAGGCACGATTAAATATCCAAGTACCTTGCTGCCGCAGGCTATCGGCGCTTTTGAATAGCACGCGCCAGCGCTGCTATTGTGAAACGACTCCAATCGCCTGATCCGGTCCAACAAGATCGGCATCTGGCGACACATCGCTGCTGCGCGCCAGATGCGCGGCCAGCGCACGAAAGGTCGGCAATGCGCTCTGGAGACCATAGACGTCGCCCTGCGGGCGAATCATGACGACCAGCAAGGCGTAGCGCGGCCGATCGGCCGGCACTAGCCCCACTACCGACCCGATCGTCGCGTTGTCTTCGTAGCTGCCGTCGGCCGATGGAATCGAGGCAGTGCCAGTCTTGGCGCCGACACTATAGCCTGGAACGAGCCATAGGTTGTCGGGCGGTGCGGGGTTCACATAATGGTTCGCACTGGCCACCAGCATCTTGCGGATCGCGGTGGCCACCGCCGGCGCGACCACTCGCGGCTTGCGCGCGGGTGTCTGCAGGTCGCAGACGCCTTTGCGGCAGATCTTCGCCACAATGTGCGGCACAATCGGCACGCCATCATTCCCGATGATCGCCGCCATTTGCGCAATCTGCAGCGGAGTTGCGGCAATGCCTTGACCATAGGCGTTGGTGGCGAGCAGCACATTGCTCCATTCTGGGTCGCCCGGGCGGTGCACGATTCCATCGGCTTCGCCGGCCAGATCGACGCCGAGCGCATGCCCGAAGCCGAAGGCGTCGACGAACTGATAGAAGCCGTCTGGCCCGGTCAGATCGTTGAAGTGCACCGCGCCGATGTTGCTCGAGTAATACAGCATCTGGCCAGGGGTGATCGGGCCGTTCCCGACTCCATTCCAGTTGCGCAACGACCAGCCCTCGCGCTTGATCACACCCGGGTCGGGCACCGTGGTTGTGGTGGTAAAGGCGCCGCGCTCAAGGCCGGCGGCGGTGGTCACGATTTTGAACGTCGAGCCTGGTTCATACAGCCGGGCGATCGCCGGATTTTGCGTATAGCGTTCGGGCGGCGCGTCGGCGTAGTGGTTTGGGTCGTACGCTGGGTAGCTGACCATGGCTCGAATGTCGCCGTCGCGCACATCCAGCACGATTGCGATACCGGTCTCGGCGTGGTGATGCTCGACAGCGGCCCGTACGGTTGCCTCGGCGACCGACTGGAGGCCGGCGTCGAGTGTCAGTACCAAGTCGGCGCCGTCGTGGCCGGCCTGCTCGTCGATCGGCCGCAGCGGGATGGGTTGGTTGAGCGCATCGACCTCGGCAGTGATAATGCCGGTCGCGCCATGCAGCAGCCCATTGTAGGATGCCTCGACGCCACCGATGCCATCGCCATCGTGATTCACCCCGCCAAGCACATATGCGGCCAGCGCGCCCTGCGGGTAGGCGCGCTGGGGCTCATACATCAGCCGCAGCGCCGGTTCCTCAAGCGCCACGACCTGCCGGGCGGCCTCGGGCGCAAGCCCGCGCGCGACCAAGCGCCAGCGCACGCTGGTATCGTTCAGCGCCAGCAGAATCGCCTCGATCGGGCGGCCGGTCAGGCCGGCCAACTGCGCCGCCACCTGCGGGCGCCGCCCAGCGTCGATCAGCTCGGGCACCACATATAAGCTCTGCCGGTCGATGTCGACCGCCAACGGTAGGCCATAGCGATCGGTGATTGTCCCGCGGCGCGGCAGCACCGTCAACGTGCGAACCACCGTCCTGTCGGCTTGCGAGGCGAGCGCGCTGCGCTTGACCACCTGCACATCGCCCAGCCGTACCAGGATGCCTCCAAGCCCGAGTAGCAGCGCCGCCAAGATCGCCAGCAGGCGCCAAGGTGCCGGCTGAGCTTGGGATGCCTGTATTGGTGTTGAATGAGCACGTTGAGTCATCTTCTTGTCATCTTCGCGTTAAGCGCCCGTAATCTACCGATCTTTGTAGTAGTCCCAGGTTCTGCCATGCTGTGTAGCAGCGAATTTGCGCTACTACACAACACTGCAGGAGGACAATGATGCTCGTGATAGATAGCGGACTCGACGGATTGGAAGGGACAATCTCGTACTGCGATGACTGCGACGACGTGACAGTCCATCTCGGTGTTCCCGAGGGCGTGTCGGTCTGTCATCAGTGCGGCGATAGCCCACTATGGGATGAGCTAGACGGCGAAGACGACGACTATGCGTCGACAGCCGGCGCCGCGTTATAGCGGCGCAGAATCGCCGGAACTTCGAGATCATCGGCGGCGACTGAGCGGCGGGGCGGCAGCCCGGCTGGCGCGGTCGCCATCGTGGCGTCTGCGGCCGGCGCCGCGCTGCGCTGCGCGGGCTCAACCGGAATTGCGACCAATTTCGGGGCGGCTGTGGCCAGCGCGGGCGCCGGGCGCGGCGCGGCACCCATGAAGTTGCGCGAGCGCTGCGGTGCGGCCCGGCTTGGATCGAGCCCAGTGGCGATCAACGTCACGCGCACCTGTCCGGGCGGGAAGTGCGGATCGACCACCGCGCCGAACATGATTTGCGCCTCGGGGTCGACCGCCCGAGCCACGATTTCGGCGGCGTCGTAGACCTCGAGCAGGCCCAAGTCTTCGCTGCCAATCACGTTCAGCACCACCCCACGCGCGCCCTCGATCGAAACTTCAAGCAGTGGCGACGTGACCGCCTCGGTCACGGCGTCGACCACGCGGCTGTCGCCGGCGCCATGGCCGATCGCCATCAGCGCCGAGCCTTGCTGGGTCATGATCGAGCGTACGTCGGCGAAATCGACATTGATGATCCCGCGCTGCGTAATAATGTCGGCGATCCCTTGCACTCCCTGGCGCAACACCTCATCGGCCATTCGAAACGCTTCCATCATCGACGTGTGCCGATTTGCCGTCTGCAGCAGGCGATCGTTCGGTACCACAATCAATGTGTCGACCAGCGGGCGCAGTTGCTCGATGCCCTGCTCGGCCATCTTGCGGCGGTAGATGCCCTCAAACGCGAATGGCCGGGTGACGACCCCCACGGTGAGCATCTTCAGATCCTGCCCGATGCCCGCCACCACCGGTGTGGCGCCCGTGCCGGTGCCTCCGCCCATGCCGGCGGTGACAAACAGCATATCCGCGCCTTTCAGCGAATGGTACAGCTCTTCGACACTTTCCTCGGCCGACTTCTGCCCAACCACCGGGTTGCCGCCGGAGCCGAGGCCGCGCGTCATCCCCGCGCCGATCTGAATGCGCTGCGGCGCGCGCGAACTGGCCAGCGCCTGAGCATCGGTGTTGACCGTGATAAACTCGACGCCTTGCATGCCGTCCATAATCATACGGTCGACGGCATTCGAGCCGCCGCCGCCAACGCCGACAACCTTGATGGTTGCGGGGCTCTCGGCTGTGAGCGAAGGGATGGATAGTCCATTCATGAGTAGTTTCCTCCTAATTATTGTTCTGCAACGACGTTAGGATTTCTGTTATTACAGGTGTTACGCGGTGGGTCCAAAGTGCCCGTTAGCCTTCGGCAGCCCGTCGGCAAGCTCCCCTTCGACAAGCTCAGGATCCGGAACCGCGGTACTTTATCTTTAATTATTGTTTTTCGTTTTTGCGCTCTGCGAGCGCAAAAACGAAAAACCGGGTACCCTCTGGGTGAATCGGGAAGTACCATGCTGCCGCCCGTCCTGAGCTTGCCGAAGGGCAGGCTAAAACAGATTATCAGAGCAACCGCGTAACTCCTGTTATGAAGCAAGTTATGCAACAAAAGTCTGTAGCCAGCCCTTGATTCGATCATAGTGGGTCTGTAGTGCCATGCCTTTCGCCTCGGGCAGCAGGTGACCATGGCTCGATGGGCCATGCTGCGCGCCCCATTGCACCAGCCCCATGCTCACGGCGCTTGACGGAATTTCGGCCGGAGTCGTGAGAATATCGTAGGTCGCCAGTTCGACGATCCGCACTGGCAAGCAGAGCGTCTCGCGCAGAATATCAGCCATGCCCGGTAGCCGCGCGCCGCCGCCGGTCAGCGCCACGCCGCCCATCACCTGGCCGCGGCTCGCGCTGTTGCGCAGTTCGCGCGCCGCCATGTCGGCAATTTCCTCGCTGCGCGCGGTGATAATCTGATTGAGCACCGGCAGGCTCACCGCCGGCAGGTTCGACTCGGCAATGGTTTCCTCGGCCTCCGGCGTGGCCTGGTCGGCGATCGCCCGGCCGTAGCGGCACTTCAGCCGCTCGGCCTCGCGCGCCGGCACTTGCAGTACCATGGCGATATCATTGGTCACATGCATCCCGCCGATCGGCAGTACGGCGCAGTGCGCGATCTGCCCTTGGGTCACCGCCGCGACGCTGGTTGTGCCGGCGCCGATATCGATCAGCAGCACGCCGTGTTCGCGCTCTTCGGCGGCCAGCGCGCTGGCGCATGCGGCCACCGGCGCGGCAACCAGTTCGTCGATGTCCAGCCCGGCGCGCTGCACGCTGCGGATGAGATTGGTGATCGCCGCGGTATCGCCGCTCACGAGATGCGCCTCGACCTCCAGCCGGAATCCAGTCATGCCAAGTGGGTCGCGAATGCCGCGCTGCTGGTCGACGGCATACACCCGCGGGATCACATGGATAATCTCGCTGTGTGGCGTAAGCGTGACGGCCTGGGCGGACTCGACCACGCGGTCGATGTCGGCAAGCGTAATCGTCGGGCTGCTACGGCCGACCGCCACGACGCCAGTGTTCCGCTGCGCATGAATGTGCGAGCCCGAGATGCTGACGAAGGCTGTGCCGATGTGATAGCCGCTCAACCGCTCGGCCCCGCGCACACTTTCAGCAATCGCCTTGGCGGCCTCCTCGATATCGACCAGGCGCCCGCGGTCCACGCCGCGCGCTGGCGCGCTGGCCGACGCAACCCAGCCGATCTCTCCATCGGCGGCAATCTGACCAACTGTCGTGCAGATACGCGATGACCCGATGTCCAGCCCAACAATAGTGCGTTCTTTCATGGCTCCCTCGATTTCGATCTAGATGTTGTTAACGGAAGCGATCGATCGTCCTCAGTTCGATAAGCGGCGATCCGTCCGCGCAGATCCAACACGCGGTACGCGATCCGCTGGCGGTCGAGCGCCACCACAACCTGCACTTGGCGATCGAGCGTGGTGCTGTCGCCCCAAAACAGTACACGGCCATCCGGCGACATCACGACAAGGCCGTGAACGGGGTCCCAGGCCAGCGAATCGATGGCCAAGCCGGCCTCGGCAGGTAAGCGCACCAGCAGCACCTGCGCGAGTTCGACCACCGTCGGTGGAACACGCGCGTCGGCGCCCGGCGGGGTGGTGCGCCAATCGTGAATGATTGCGGTCGCGCTAATCGGTGCGCTGGCCGCCAATGGGGTCAGATGCCCGTCCGGATTGATTGAGTAGCGTTGTGCGCCGGCCTCCCAAGTGAGCGCATGCCGCGGCTCGCTCACTTCGATATGAACCTGATCCGGCAGACGCAAGCTGACGGTCACGCCGGCAATATACGGCTGCGCCCGCAATCGCGCCGCGACCTCGCCAGGATCGATCTTCCAAATCGGCTGGCCACGCACCGCGGCGAGCTGTGCCAGTGTGGCTGTGTCGACCAGCCGATTGCCGCCAACTGTGACCGTATGAACGACGAAGCGTGTATCGTGCATGCCCCAGATCAGTGCGCCAACCACCACAAGCAGCCCGGCCGCCGCCGCGCCACGCCCGCTCGCGAGCCATTGCCACGTGCGGCGTCGCCACGACGGTCGCACCAACGATCCACGATCCGCAACATGATCGATCGATCGCCCGCGTAGCGGCGGCGCGGCGACAGGTGCGGGTGGCGCTTCGGTATCTGCCATGCCAGTGCTCCTATCAGCGATAGTACATCATCGCCCAGGGAACCGCTGGCCGCGCGAAAAAGTAGCGCCGTTGGAAGGATTCTTTAAGAAATGGGGACTAAACGTAGTGCGTAGTGTGTAGTGTATAAGGATGCGATCAGCACATTACGCATTATTATGGCCAATTGCCGGAGATAGAAGATAAGAGAATCGAAGAGAGAAGATCGAGGATCGAGGATCGAAGTATAGAGGCTGTCGCAAGATAGCTGCTATTCTCTATCTTCTATTCCTCTATCCTCTGTAGCATCTGTGGGTGAAGGGGGAGATGCCAGGCGTCGATCGAGCACCTGGCACGTGATGTTACAGTAACGAACGAGCATGGCGCCCAGCGAGATCTGGCTTCCGCGATCCTGCGCTTGGGCCTGCGCGGCGCGCGCCTGGGCTAGCTCCTCGGCCGTCAACGTGCCGGATTGTAGTAGGTAGCGCTCCAGCATACTCACCGTCTGCGGCGAATCGGTCTGATCGATCTGATAGAGAAAGGTCAAAGCCATCAGCACCGCGGCGGAGATAATGCGTAACTGCACAAGCGCATCGCCGACGGCAAGCGATCCGCCGCGTGCTATCTCATTGCGCACGAGCATTTGCGCGGCGTCTAGCTCGTTTGGCGAAAGCAAGCCCGCGTCAACTAGGTAGCTGGCGAACATACCAACCCTTTCGAGTGCTATATTTTTCTGGGTTTTGATTGATCGATTGAGCATATTTAGTGCTTTTCCAGGCCAGATATTAGGCTATAGGTTATAGGTTATGGGGTCAGTACGCCTGCGCTAGAGGCAATCGGCAATCTGCAATCGGGTACTCACACCCAGAGGGTACCCGGTGAATCTGCAATTATATTAGGTAGTGTAGCTCACAAAATGCGCCATGACAAGCGCACACATTACGCGGGATATACCAGCTGTACTTCAGGCAGCTTTGGAACCAAACCGTCTCGCCGGCTGTGGCGCAATCGGCAGATCATGCTCGCAGAGCTGCACCAGCTGGGCGTTGTAGCCACACACATGGCATACCGGCCACCCATGAGTCGTGGTGTAGTGCACCTGCGGTTTCTGACACTCGGCACAGTAATCGATCGACGCCTTCAGGCCATGTAAGCCGCTGTCTTTGACGAGAAGTTTCATACATTTCCTCCGCAGTTGTCTAGTTCCAAAAATTCTGCTAACCTACAGCGTACTACTTCAGTTCGTACTTGCGGCCATCATAGCATTGCAGAACTACGGAGCGACTGCGGCAGCACTGCGGTGAGACTGCGGCGAGCATAAAACGTGGAGAATCAAGATGCCAACCATCGTGATCCACGGGATCGGCAACCACGACCCAGCTACTTTTCGCACTTTTTTCTACCATGTGCGCGATCAGCTGCGCGCGAGCGTGGAGCAGCGCCGATCCTATAGATTGCCTGAGGCGACCTTTTTTCCAGTATATTGGGGCAGCTGGGGGCCGGACGCCTGGTATCAGGGCTTATCGCTCCTAACACAGGCCACATCGAGCCTCGGTGCACCCTTCGAGAGTATGCGGCTGGCCGCGGGGCTGCAGGCCAAATCGCTCGGGGAGCCGATCGTCTTCGATGCCGGCCTGGAGGCGCTGCAGATCGTGCTTTCGACGCCCAGCCCACTGCACGAGGTGCTTGACGATTTGGGGATCAGCGAGACGGAGCTCGTTCACGCGGTGAAGCAAACGCGAGGGATGCAGGCCAGATCGTCCACCGTGGTAAAGCGGTTGTTGGTACGAGCCTATTTGCGCCGCGACAAAACCGCGCAGCGCGCCGGCGAGCACGCCGATGCGCCGGCTGCCCTTCAGGCGCTGCTGGCACTCATTCTCGACCAGCCGCAGGTGCAGGCAAAAGGGTTATCTTCTGCTGCGGCATATCCATTCTTGGTAACGGTAACGGCGTTGGCGCGCCACTTGCGAGGCAGTATCATGCAGGTGGCGACGAGCTTCATCGGCGATGTGATGCTCTACCTCGCGCGGGGCGTCGAGGTGCGCGATCTCGTGCATAAGACGATTGTGCGGGCCTGTGCCCAGCGCCCCAACGAGCCGCTGGTGCTGATCGCCCACAGCCTTGGCGGTGTGATTGCCTATGAATACGCGACCGATCCTAATTTTGCCGATCGACCGCCGATTGATCTGCTCGTGACGGTTGGCTCACAGGTGGCATTATTTGCTGAATACGGCCTGTTTCAGGCAGCCGGCGCGGCGCTGGCGCACGGCACGAGTGGTCGCCAGCGCTATCCCACGCCCGGCTTGCCGGGCCGCTGGCTCAACTTTTATGACCCGGATGATTTTCTGAGCTTTCCAATCGCCGGGGTTTTTCCGCACGCGGCGGAGGCCGATCGGCCATGCGCCGCCGGGAAGCCTTTTCCGACCTCGCACAGCGCATACTGGGATAACCCGCAACTCTACAGCGCAATCGCGCAGGCATATCCGGCCCATCCGGGTGAGTGAAGTGAAATAGGTCGAATATTCTTTGTCGGCGGCTCTTCCCCAGCTCGCCCGCTGCGGGAACTATGCCAGTTCCCAGACACCCTCCAGCAAAAAGAGTGTGCCCATTTTGAGTGGGGCAGCCCATATGTCCAATGGAATCAATGGCGGCCATCGCATCGTAAGGGCGATCCTCGTGATCGCCCGCGATGTGATCCATTGGGCGCATTGATTCCCGCACGGGCGAATACAAGATTCGCCCCGACGCCATGAATGATCAGCGTTGTTCGCTGCACTATTCCCACTGATCGAGCTGGGTTACGCCGCCAAGTGTAGCCTGCGCAGGCGTGCGCGGGTGCGCCACCAACCGCGGCGCAGCGGCGAGCTAAACTGGCCCAGTAGCGCCCGCGCGCTTCTGGTAGCCGGATGCAATGTGCCATAGGCGCGTTCGAAGCCGCCGAGCGCGCCGGCTGCGGCCGCCTGGGCGCCGGCCAGATCGCCCAACGCTAAAGCAGCATGTGCCAGCGCCAACTGCGCGGCGGCGGTCAGCGGGTGCGCGGCGCCGAGCGTGGCGCGCCGTATGCCCACCGCCAGCTCGAACGCATCGCGCGCCCCGGCGTAGGCTCGCGCGTCGAGGTCGATATGCCCAAGCTGCTCCCAGCTGGTCGCGGTCAGCGGATGCTCGGCGCCAAATACCGATTGGCGGAGCGCCAACGCCATGTCGCAATACACCCGCGCGACGCTCCAGCGCCCTTGGGCCCGCTCGCACTCGGCTACGACGTCGAGACATGCGGCGGTCAGCGGATGAACGGCATCCAATGCCGATCGCGCTTGTTCAAGCGCACGCATCGCTGCGACGCGCGCGCGGCCCGCGCGGCCTTGCGCCAGCGCGATTGTGGCTTCCAGCAGGTCGGCGGTGATCTCGGCGACATCGGACGTCTCGGCGATTGCGCGCGCCGCCTGCGCCCCCGCGGCCAGATTGCGTACGAGCGCACTGGTATCGCGCCGAATACCGGCCAGCAGCCCGCGCAAGGCCAGCGCCCGCACGACATGGGGATGATTTGAGCCGTGTGCCGCTTGCAGCTGCGGCAACGCCGTGGCGCCTAAGTATTCGGCCGCGGTGTAGGCGCCGCAGTCGTAGCTGGCTTGGGCCTCGATCAATGCGGCGGCGGCGGTCGCCGGGTGATCTTCGCCCAGAACGTCGATCAACGTTGCGCGCGCCACCGCCGCATGCTCGGCCGCGGCGCTCGGCCGCCCACACATAAGTGCGTGCTCGGCCGCGGCGACGTCGATCAGGCCGGAGAGCCAGCCAGCTGCGTCAATCGTGCGGGCGGCCTCGAGCAGTGGAGCGGCGGCATCCATATGCCCAAGCGAAGTCAAGAGCCGCGCCCGCCCCACCGCCGCCCGCACCCGCAGCCAGGCCGGAGCGGCCGGCGTATTCAGCGCGGCGTAGTCGGCCAGTGCAACCTGGTGTTGCTCGCACGCCGCCGCCAGATCGGCCTGACCAAGCTCAAGCAGCCAATCGGCAGGTGTGCGCGGCTCGCCGGGCGCGCCGATCGTTTCAGCCGACGCAAGCGTCTCCCCCGCGATCACATACTGGCCGGTCTCGAGCGCCAGCAGCCCGTGGATGATCCATGCCTCGCGGCGCGCGGATGCAGGGGCGTGCGCCGCCAGTGCCGCAGGCAGGCCCGCCGATTCCGCCCAGCCTTCCGCATAGCGCCCGACGGCGTAGAGCAGGCGCACCCAGGTGCCGCGCAGCCGGTGAGCAAGTGAGCTGATCTGTTGGTTCGCGCTGGTGCGCGCCAATTCTTCAGCGGTGCGCACCGCAGCCGCGAAGTGTGGCACGACCGCGTGCATGCCGGCCCAATCTTCATGCACTTGGCAGCGCTCGGCGTACTCAAGGAAGCACTCCACCAGATCTGCCGCCAGCGCGGCCGGTTCGGCCGGTAGCGGCGCGGATGGCGATTCCGCATCGCCGGCCGGTGAGGGCGCCTCGGGAAAGCGCATCTGCAGCGCGTCGATCAGCGCTGGCGGCAGTGGAACCGCCGGATCCCACCAGACCCGCAGCGATCCATCAGGCGCATGCCAACCCAAGCGCGACTCAAGCTCATTGGGTTCCATTGACATCCCCTTCCTGACCGGACAGCTGAGCCATCCGGCGCTGCTCGTCATCCGTGGGCAGGCGCAGACCGCCGTCTTTGTTCAAATACACCAGCCATTCATTATCGATATCCAGCACGACATCCAGCGCGCCATCGCGGTCCATATCGCGCAGCTTCATGCGCACCGGCGTACCATCGCTCTGCGCGCCGAACAGATACGGGCCAACCTGCACCTTGGGCGCGGATGCATCGCCGCCAGGGAACTCGATCAGTACGACGCGGCGGTGCAGATTCATGGCCATCAGATGCGTTGGTATCCCGCGCGACTCCTGGTGCCCCAAGAGCCCGTCGAGATGGGTGGTGCGCGGCCAGCCGTAGCGCAGATCATCGCGCAGCCCCGTGAGGCGCGCCATACCGACAGCGCCCAGCGCGAGCAGTGCCGCGATGGTGAGCAAAGCCGTCAGCAGCTGCAGCGCCGACGCGGCTTTCCACGGCGAGCGGCGCCGCACCGGGCCGACCGCGCGCAGATCGCTACTGGCAAGCAGCATGCGTGGCCTCACGATCACGGGCAGCCTGGCGATTGAAATCGCGGCTGCTAGCGCGAAGTCCGCTGAAGCGGACTAGCCGACTTTTCGAGACACATCCATCCTCGATGCCGCGCACAACCCGCGCGGTCCTAGAAACGATAGCGCGTGGCATAGGCGTTCCTCCCGAATCAAAGCTACCGCGGCGCGCAATACTACGCGCGATGTTGGATAGCATACCGTCGCAGCGGGACAAAAGTGTCGCGGCGGGGGCCAGAAATCATTAAGCTCGATGCGCCACGGCGTCAGCCGCAGCAGCCCATTCTCGGGGTCCTCGATGTCGCCCCAGGTCAGCGCTGGGTCGAAGCCCAGCGGCGGCGGGGTGCGCCGGAGCAGATCCCAGATGCGCTGCCGGGTTGCGAAGTCGCCATCCCAGAGCGCACGACATTCCACATAGATCGGCTTGAACGGATGGGCGATATACGCCAGCGAGAGGAACGGGTTGGCGGCCAGGTGTTTGACCTTCGGCGAGCTACGGCGAGTGGTGACCCAGCCAGTCGTGCCTTCCCAGATCGGGTGGAGCACACGCGTGCGCGGGCGACCGCGCGTGTCAACGGTCGCGCCGTTACACCACACCACGGCATGAACCCGCTCGATGAACTCCGGCTCGATCTCCGCAAAGGTGTCGATCTTCAGCATAAACGTCTCCTCGTGAATTGCAGACCGTGCCTACATTGGCATTTGGCGCTTATTCGCATGTGCTAAAATATCTTCAGTCTACAGCGCAGCGCCGCGTGCTATAATAACCATAGCGGCAATCGATGCAGACGAGGAGAAGCATACATGTCCAGCCAGCCGATCTACGAAACGCCAACCCAGGCTCAGCGGATCAGCGCCGAAGACGCGCGCATGGCAGCTACCGATTTTCTGCTCGATCATCTGGGCAACCAGTTTGTCACCGGCGAGCCGCTGCTGATGGTCTCTGCTGTGCGTTCAGTCTGGATTGTGCCGGTACAACTTGCCTATATCCACACCGGCTCGCTCGGTAGCGTGGGCGTCATTGCCGTGGACGAAGAGACAGCACAGATCGTCGCCTGGACACCAATTCCTCAAATGAAAGCCGCTAGTCGCCGCTTGCGCGAATCCCAAACACCGACTGTCGCCGAGCAATTCCAGACTTTCATGTCGTCACCTTCAGATACCAAGCCTGAATAACAGATAGTGAACCTGTGAATCCGCTCCTCTTCTTTCCTCAAGAGCGCCCAGAGTCTTGTGTCCCCGCATGCCTACGCATGATACTGGCTGTATTTGGCATCAGCCGTAGCGAAGCAGAGATCTACGACTGCTGCGCGACCGATGCAGATGGAACGCTGCCCAGCCTGGCGGTGCGGTGCGCCCAGAATCTGGGATTGGATGCGACGGCACAACGGCTATCGGATCTTGCTGCGCTGCGAGAAATAATCCAGTCACCAAATCCTGGCCCAATTGCATTTGTTAATTTGGCACCCTTGATCGGAACCAACGTCGTTCACGCGGTTATCATAGGGAACATCGACACTGCAGCCAATAGCATCCAGGTCATCGACCCAGCGTACCCACCAGATGGCCGGCGAATATGGTCCATCGAACTATTCGAGATTGCATGGCGTCTGGCGCGCTTCCAAATCATTTTCGTCATGCCAAAGCAATAACTGACCATCCCTCACATCGAGATCGACCCTTTCCGAAACTCCGTCGTGCCGAGCAGCGCGTTGACCAGCACTGGCGTGCCGCCGCTAGCGATGTCGCGCGCCTGGGCGAGTACCTCGCCGGCCAGTTCCGGGTCGGCGAGCGCGAGGCCGGCGGCGCCAAACGCCACGGCGACGCGGTGGTAGTCGGTGGGCGCGAGCACGGTGCCGACGTCGTCGCCCAGGATCTCGATCTGCTCGCGGGCGATCTGCGTCCAGCCGGCGTCGTTGCCGACCACCGCGACGATCGGCAGCCCATGGCGCGCGAAGGTGTCGAACTCGGCGATGCTGTAGCCCAGCGCGCCGTCGCCAAACAGCACCCAGACCTCGGATTCGGGATGCACCAGCTTGGCGCCAAGCGCGAAGCCCGCACCTACGCCCAGCGTACCGAACGCCCCAGGGTCGAGCCAGGCGAGCGGGCCGCCGGGGCGCACGACGTACGACGCAGTGGCCACGAAGTCGCCGCCGTCGCCGATGATGATCGCGCCGGGGTCGTGGGCTGCTTCGATCTCGCGGCACAGATGCACCGGGTTGACTTTGTCGCTCGGCGCGTGGGCCTGGTGGGCGATCTCTTCATTGCGCGCGTCGTCGCGCTCGCGCAGCTGCGCCTGCCACGCGCCCCAGCGCGCCGCCCGCTCGGAGTTCGACAACGGCGGGGGTTTTACGACCAAGGCACCAAGGCGCCAAGTTTTAATGGAGTGGAAGATGCTCACTTTCCTTTCAATTCTTGGTGTCTTGGCGTCTTGGTGGTTATTTTCTTGCACTCCTCCCAGCACGTCGGCCAGGCCCTGCAGGAACAGCCCTGGGTCGCCGAGCACGCCGATCGTCGGCCGGCGATTCAGCCGCAAGTCGCGCGGGCTGCGATTGGCCGCCACGTAGCATGCACTGCGCCGGATCTGCCGCCCGTAGTCGAGCCGGAAGTCGCACGGCACGCCGGCCAGCAGCACGAAATCGGCCTCGCGCAGCGCCTCGCGGCGCTTGTGGCGCATCTGCAGCGGGTGGTTGGCGCCAAGCAGCCCGCGGGCCATGCCCGACAGGTACACCGGCACGCCCAAGCGCTCGACCGCGCGCGCCAGCGCGGGTGCTTGGAGGGCGGCCAGCAGCGCCTGGCTGCCGACCAATATCATTGGGCGTTCCGCGCGAAGCAGTCGCTCGGCGACGTGCTTGATCTGAGCGGGATCGGGTTGCGGCGGCGCAGGCGTTATTTTTTCCGTCATCTCAACGTTGCCGGCCCCAGCGAAGATCCGGTTGACCCGCGCGCGCAGGTACAGCTTAACGGCGCGATCGACCAAGCCGCGCCCGCCGCTCGCCGCTCCGTAGAGCCGGCGCACGGTCGCCTCGTCGTATAGGAGATCGATCGGGCACTCGACGAACACCGGGCCGGGCACACCGCTCTGCGCCTCGCGCAGGGCCTGCTCGACGGCCGGGACCAGATCGGCCACGCGGCGCACGGCGGCGGCCCACTTAACATGCGGCCGCATCAGCGCCAACTGGTCGATATCTTGTAGCGCACCGCGGCCCTTCAGCACCGTTGGCGCGGCGCCGCCCAGCAGCAGTACGGGCGATTGGGCGATCTGAGCATTCTTCACTGCGGTGATCGTATTCGTCAGCCCCGGCCCGGCGGTGACGGCCGCCACACCGGGTTGGCCGGTCAAGCGCGCCACCGCGTCGGCGGCGAACACGGCGGTGGCTTCGTGGCGCGTGTCGATCACCCGAATGCCGCGCGCCTTGCAGCCTGTCAGGATCGGCGAGATATGCCCGCCGCAGAGCGTGAACAGAAACTGGGTGCCCTGCGCCGCCAGGACGCCGGCAATCATATCGCCGCCGTGCATCATTGCCTCCAGGTGTATCAGTGCGCTTCGCCGCGCTACAGTATACTCGAGCTTTTTCTTGTGCGGTGTGATATCACAATATCGGTGCACTGCACTTGCACGAGCTGCTCACTTCGGCTGGAGCGCCCGCTGAAAGAGCGCCGTGCCATAGAACTCGTACGAAGCCGCCTTATCGGGGAAGTCGATCAGATGCACGGTAAAGCGCGCCGGCAGGCCGTTGTCGGGGCAGCGGTCGCGGAAGAACGACGCGTAGGCCCGCGCATAGGCCTGGCGCAGGCGGTCTTGCTCCTGCGCATACCCCAGCGGATCGGCCAAAGGGTTGGGCGACTTTGGCTGCGCGCCGAACGCGTGGATCTCTAGAAAATCCACATCGGCGATCGATGTGCAGATGCCGGCCTCGCGCAGCCACTTCTCCCAGCAATCGAACACCAACGGCACCTCCTTGTCGGGGTCCATCGACGTCACGCTGTCGAGCCCCAGCACCGAGGTGGCCGAGTGCCCGCCGGTTAATCCCGAGAAATACAGCTTCAAATCGCCGTCGGGCAGCGTTTCGACTACCAGATTCGACAGCAGCGGCGTGTCGCCCTCGTAGTAGTAGGCCACTTTCCCGCGCTGCCTTACCTTGAATGCCATAGATTGCCTCCTCGTTGAGCGTACGTTCAATATAAGATGATATGTTCGATCGATCCCGATTTCCTGTAGTTCCTATAGTTCCTATGCACGGGAACAGCAGGAACTAGGGGAAATCCAAATCGATTTGCGATGCTGTCATACCGTGTAACCAGTTCCCTCGCTCGCACGTCCGATAAAAAGGATTCTTCGGAGGCTTACGTTAAGTATTCAACACTGGTGAGGAGTGACAGCTCTCATGATAGATCAGATTATCGCGCCTTCTTCAACGATCGACCCGCTCGCGCTCGATCTGCTACGCGCAGCCCTGCCGGGTCGCGTGCATACGCCTGGCGGCATCGGCTACGAGGCGGCGCGGGCCGGATTTGGTTTGACCGACCTACCCTCGCCCGACGTGGTCGTCGTCGCCGAGAGCGCCGCCGACGTCGTGGCCGGGGTGAACTTTGCACGCACGCAGCGGCTTCCGGTTGGCGTACAGGCCACCGGTCACAACTTTGGCGCCCCGTTCAAGGGCGGCGTGCGGATCAACACCAGCCGCATGCAGGGTTGCTCGATCGACCCAGCGGCACGAACCGCGCGTGTCCAGGCCGGCGTAATCTGGAAATCGGTCGTCCAAGCGGCGCACCAGTACGGTCTGGCGCCGCTCAACGGTTCGTCGCCGCTCGTCGGCGTCGTCGGCTATAGTCTGTTCGGCGGGTTCGGCTGGCTGCTGCGCAAGTATGGCGCGGCCGTCGACAGCGTGATCGCCGCGGATGTGGTGACTGCCGACGGTCAACTGCTGCATGTCAGCGCGGCCAGTCACCCGAATCTGTTCTGGGCGCTGCGCGGTGCGAGCGGCAACTTCGGTGTTGTCACCGCCTTGGAGTTCAAGCTCTACCCGGTCAGTGAAGTGTATGGCGGCGCGCTATTCTTCCCGATGGAGCGGGCTGAGGAAGTGCTGACGACCTATAGCGAGTGGGTCACGACGCTGCCCAACGAGATGACGTCGACGATCGTGCTTATGCGGGTGCCGCCGCTGCCAGAGGTGCCCGAGCCGCTGCGCGGCAAAGCAATTGTGACCATCCGGGCGGCTTACACTGGCACCGAAGAGCAGGGCGCGCGGCTGCTGCAGCCGCTCCGCGACCTCGGCGGACTCCTTGCCGATACGTTCCGGATGCTGGCATACAATGAGGTTGCCACAATCTCCAACGACTCGACCAACCCAATGCTGGCCTGGCGCAAGACGGCGATGCTGAAGGATCTTTCGCCGGCGACGATCCAGACGATTCTGCGGATGAATGGAGTGGCCGGCCAGGCCCCAGTGATGGTCTTTGAGATCCGGCACCTGGGCGGAGCGATGACGCACGTGCCGCCGGAGAGCGCCGCATTCAGCCAGCGCTACGCGCCGTTCATTATGCACACAATCGGCGTGATGACGAGCCCGCAGCAGGCCGAGGTTGTCAAGCGCAACACGCAGGCGATCTTCATGGCCATGCAGCCGCACTCGACCGGCGGCGTGCTGCCGAGTTGGCTTGGCGATGGAGATCACGGCGTGGAGCGCACCCGGGCGGGCTTCTCGGCCGAGCACTACGAGCGGCTGGTGGCGCTGAAGGACCGCTACGACCCGACGAACATGTTCCGGCACAACCACAACATCCCGCCGTCCAACATGAGCATGTAGGATCAATACTTCTCAAATAACGCCAGGCCGGCTTGTCCTCACCCCAACCGCCTCTCCCTGAACGCGAGAGGGAACACCGAAGGCAGTGGAATGTGGGTACTCCTCTCCCCGTGTGGGAGAGGGGCCGGGGGTGAGGGCGCTAGCTAGTGCGGCTCTCCTGACCGGGTCCCATTTTGGGCGTACTATCGCGGATGATCAGCTCAGTTTGAAGCGTGACCGTACTGCCCGGAAACGTCATCTCTTCCCCTTCAATCTGCGCCAGCAAGGTCTTCACCGCCAGAATCCCCAGCTCACGCAGAGGCTGTCTGACGGTAGCCAGCGCCTATGTCGATCGTCGGGATCGGCGTCGACTGGCAGCAGGCGATCAAAGGGTTGGTGTTGTTGTTCGCCATCTTCTTCGATGTGTATAATAAGAATAAGAGCTGATCTTATTAAGAAATAGGCTCCTATTCGGAAAACACTTCATATCGCGTCGGTGGTCAGCGTCGCCAGCAGTGTGGCCGCGCACTCGACCAACTCCTCAAGTCCGCCGGCGGCAAATGGCGATTGCCAGACCGCGTAGATGTCTTCGGCGTAGAGCGCCGCGGGCGCCAGATATCCGCAGCTACCATTGCTAAGGTTCAGCACAGCCACCATCCTGGTCGGGAAGCGCCGCCTGATCTCCTGCTGAAAATACGAATACGCCTCGTTCGGCTGCGCCACCAGCAGCGCATCGCCGATTCGCCAGGCGTATACAGGCATCGCCCAGGCATCGCCATCGCCGACGATTCGCCGTACTCCCCAACGGCGTCGCAGGCGTTCGACCATCACAGGATCGTTTGTCTGAGCGATCAAGGCCTCGATCTCGGCCAGCGACTGAAGATCGCGCTTGAGCGGCAGCGCGGCCGTTCCCCGAATCGCCTTGAGTTCCCTTGGCGCGCGCCAGGGTGCCTGGCGCCAGACGGCGAGCGGCGCGCCCGACTCGACGGCTGCCTCGAACCGCAAGTGCATGCCTGGCTCGGGCATGGCTTCGAGTGCGGCGAGACATGCCCAGCCCAGTTCGCGCCCGTGCCGTTCGGCCACTGCGACATCCGCGGTATATTGTTCGCGCGGCGCCAGTTCGCCCGACGCCCCTTGAAGAAACAAACACGGCCCGCCAGTACGGGTCTCGATAACCTCGCGCATCGCGCCCACATAGTCTGGCGAGATCAGCGTGTTCTCCCATGCGAGGGTGGTGGGGTGGCAGGCATAGTTTACGAGTGTCGCCCTGATCTGGCCGTCGCTGGCCGTGACACGGCCAACCAGTAGTGTGTCGTCTGCGGGAGCATCCGGGTTGTATCCGACCAGAAAGCGCGGCCGGTCTGGGTCGCGCAGATCGCGATTGCTCGCCAATGTGCAGCGCCCGAGTCCCCAGGTAAGTTGCGCTGGCACCGCGTCGGCCAGCGCGTTCTGAATCGCCTTGATGCACGCATCACGCACAGCTAGCAGATACGGCCGGATGAGCTCGCCGCCCGGCCGGTCGGCATTCAGCAGGCTGGTGCCTGGGCCGGCGTGCGTGTGGCTCAAGGCCATAATCAGCCGCTCCTCGGGAAGGTCGAGGGCTTCCAGAACGCCGCGCCGCACAATCGCCTCGTCGTCGCGGTCGCGCCACCAACCAAGATCGAGCGCCACCAGGTCGAGCGGCGGCTGGTCGGCGGCCATCTGCAGCGTCAGCGCCGTCGCAAGCAGCGGCCGATGTACGCCCTGGGCAGTGTCGAAGGTGGCGGCGCCCCAGTTGCGCGCGTTGATACCTGGGGGCGGCGTGATATCGCGCCGTGCCACGCCAATGATTCCGCCGAAACCTGCCGGAGTTGGAGCAGGCCGTGCGCTATGGCCCATGTTGCCCACCTACCTGAATTGCAGATTGCAGATTGCAGATTGCGCTCTACAATATGCAATCTGCAATTTACAATTGCACTATCGTGCCTGGATAGCCTTCAGCGCCGCTCGGAACGCATCCAGGGTGAAATCGATATCGGCTGATGTGTGCGCGGCGCTCACAGAGCCTTGCTTGCAGGGGATCGGAAAGAAGTACACACCGCGGCTGATCAAGTCGAGCCGCAGGCGCTTATCGAGACTAAAATCGTGATCGGCGAGAATGGCATGCCAGTCGCGTGGCGTCGCCTGACAGAAGTAGATACAGAACGCCGACGCGTTGCGCGCGACGACGCCAACCACCCCAGCCTCTGCCAAAATCACCTCGATTCCAGAGCACAATCGGTCGCTCACTGCCTCGATATCACGGTAGATCGCCCCATCATTGCGCATCAACAGTTCGAGCGTCGCAATGGAAGCGGCCGCGTTCACCGGGTGACCATTATAGGTGCCGGCGATCAGCACGCGTTTTGCCGGGTTGGGCGCATCGAACAAATCCATGATCTCTTTCCGCCCGCCAACCACCCCCAGCGGATAACCATTCGCGACAGCTTTACCAAAGATCGAAATGTCGGGCCGTACACCGGCGACCGACTGGTAGCCACCAAGCGCGGAGCGAAAGCCAGTCTTGACCTCATCGAAGACCAGCAGTGCTCCATAGCGATCGCAGAGCTCGCGCAGGCCCGCCAGATACCCTGGCTCGGGCAGCACGACCCCAACATTCTGGAGCACCGGCTCAAGTAGGACACAAGCGATACGATGGCGGCGCAGCACATACTCGACTGAGTCGAGATCGTTGAAGTTGACACAGTGAATGCGCTGCTGCGTACTCAGCGGTATCCCCGCGGAGATTGGAACGAATGGATATTCTCCAGGCGAGACGCGCGGGCCAACCTGCTCAAGCGAGGGCATCACCGCGCGGCCGACGTCGTCGTGCCAGCCGTTGTAGCCGCCCAGCGGCGTGATAATATCATCGCGGCTGGTCCAGGCGCGTGCGAGACGAATGGCATACGCGCTCGCCTCGCTGCCGGTGTTCACGATCTGAACCCGCTCTAGGCTAGGAACCGCCCGGCATAGCAGCTCTGCCAAGCGCGCCTCCCAGAACGTCGGACCACTGCCAATCAGTGACCAACCTTCTTCGATTGCGCGGGTCACGGCAGCAGTGATCTCGGGATGGTTGTGACCCAGGAGATGCGGGGCGAACGCCGCGTGATAGTCGATATACTCATTCCCATTGGCGTCGGTCAGGCGGCTGCCGCGCGCCTGAGTAAACACGATCTGCGGATCGGCTTTGCGGTTGAGCGACACCACACCGCCGGCGATATAGCGCGCGCTGCGTTCAAGGATCTGCTCGGCTTGCAGTGAAATAGCGGCCATGTTGCCCTCCTTCGTGCCCCATATCCGCTGGACGATGACTTTGTGCGAGTATACCACTTCCGCCGCTCCACGGACATGTGGGATATTGAGGCAGGGATAGCGTATAATATGTGAAGCAACTTATGAATTTTGACAACCAAATCGGCAAGCATTGGAGTGACCGATTGCTTCTGAATTCTGGCTTCTGCGATGGAGGCGGTAATGAACCGTGTACGCGCCCTTGAACTGCTCGCGCAAAGCAAACCAGTGTTGGCGGACCGTTATGGCGTGACGCGCCTGGCCTTGTTCGGCTCCACCGCACGCAATGCTGCGCGGAACGATAGCGACATCGACATCCTCGTCGCCTTCGATGGTCCAGCCACATCAGAACGCTACTTTGGCGTCCAGTTCTACTTGGAAGACCTGTTCGGCTGTTCGATCGATCTGGTGACCGACAAAGCTTTGCGCGCTGAACTGCGTCCGTTTATTGAACAAGAGGCAGTACATGTCTGATTCCGCGCAGCGCGCATGGCGATTTTACCTGGACGACATGATCGCTTTTGCCGAGAATGTTATCGGCTATATCGATGGCCTTGAACAGAGTCGGTCACGCGATGCATCTCGCTATCCAAGGTGATCTTCTCATACGCGACATGCATCAGCTCACGAGCGCAGGGAGTGACGAAGATTGCTCCCTGCATTGTTTTGCTATCGAATTCGACTGAGCAACGGATTTCCATTTGTTCACATACGTTTTTCAGTTAGGCGGCGCAGATATTTGCATTAGCTATTGCAACTGAAACTCTCGCACATTATACTGAGACGATCCGCCTGTAATCATTGTTCGTTTGAACATCTAATGGAGCGAATACATGCTTGGTACAGCCCTGGCAAGCGCCCTCGTCGCAAGCCTTCTAACGAAGATAGGAGAAAAAAGCATCGAAAAAGCCGCTGAGGGCGTCGTCGCGACAACCGTTTCCAGAACCAAGAATACTATTGAGAAGAAGTTGAAGAAAGGTGATTACGCGCCTATTGAAAGAGCATTGAATGATGCGCGAGATGATCTGCTCGCTCAATGTCGCGATGAAGATCAGCGCCGCCGAGTAAATAGCATCCTGGAAGGTTTACTCAATTCTCAGTCCAGCGTGCTCCTCGATGAATTCAGCCAACAGGTCACACAAGCCTATCTTCGACCATCGCCCGAACCGACCGATGCTCTCATTCTTGCACAGATGTATCGCAAGATTGCCGGGCCGGCCGCGCTCATCAAGGGTGAATTACCACACGAAGATGATCTTGCCAAGTTGCTATCCGCCTTCTTCGAGGCCTTTCGCGAACGCTTGTTGCGCGAGAAGGACTTCACCTACCTCCGCGAGTATTTTCAACTCACCGAGGCGCGCCAACAGACCGACATCCAACAAGAGATGTGCGATCTGCTTGAGGCCATCGCCGCCAATACTGCCCGCGATGTCGAGGTTGTCGATGATAGCGCCCTGAGCCGAGAATATCGGAGCTATTTGATTGCGGAGTATAAAGACCATATTATTCGCGGCTTTGCGCCGCAGGTTGGTGGTCGCGTACTGGCGCTGCCGCTCTCAGAAATCTTTCTGCCGCTACAGGCGATTGAAGGGCGGCCAGCGGTAGCGCAGTATGCGGAGGAAGATCTACGGCGCCAAGTCGAGAGCGAGTTCCGCAGCGAGTTCGATTGGCAACGCCGCCGCGAAGAGATGGAGAAACGATACGCTCAGCTTAGCGCACGGCAAGCAGCCCAGCGCACTCTAACATTGGCCGATCTGCTGCGTAGCGCTCGGGCGGTGCTGCTTGGCGACCCTGGCGCGGGCAAGAGTACGGTGACACGCTATATAGCCTACGCACTTGCTGCGGGCGATTTTACTCATACTGGAACAGAGGTAGGCGATCTAACGCCAGTATTGGTTCGTATTGCGAATTATGCCAGGGCCTATGAACGCGGCGATGGCACACTCCATCTGATCGAATATATCGAGCGTGAGCTATTTCCTCGGCCCGAGTTTGGCAGCTATATCCAGCGGATGATCAAACAAGGTAAAGCATTAGTGATTCTCGACGGTCTGGATGAAGTGACCGACCCCAGCTTGCGTATGCAGATCACCGAGCATATCCAGGCCACAGTTTCGAGCTTTAGCGCCAATCGTTACCTGGTGACGAGCCGCATCGTCGGCTACGATCTTTCCCCGCTCACGCGCGAATTTACCCATGCTACACTTCAAGATCTTACCACTGCCGACCAACGGCGATTCGTTCAGCTCTGGTATGCCGCAATCCGATCACACGTCAGCGAAAGCACCAGCGCCGCAGGTGCCGATGACTTGATCGCTGCGTTGCAGAACAAACCGCAGATTGCCCGAATTGCCGCAAACCCCTTGCTTCTGACTATTGTCGTGCTTATGCATTGGCGCGGTGTCAAGCTGCCGAGCCGGCGCGTGCAAGTTTATGAGAACGCTACGGATACCCTGGTTGAGTATTGGACTCAGCAGCGCGGCGTGGATATGGACGCCGAGGAGATCAAGCAGATTCTAGCGCCGATCGCGCACTATATTTTGTCCAGCAATGTCGGTGGAGTGATCGGCCACCTCGATCTGCTGCCGCGCTTTTTCAATGGCATCGTCGAGCAACGAGGATGCAATCAGAATGAGGCGCGGCGGATCGGCAAAGATCTGCTTGGCGATTTGAATGAACAGAGCGGCCTGTTTCTGGAACGCGGCCGCGACGCATCAAATCAGCCTGTGTATGGGTTTCTCCATCAGACCTTCGGCGAGTATCTGGCAGCGCTGTGCCTGGCACAACAGATGCTGAGTGGGAACTTCCAGCTTGGCGACTATATTCATCGAAGCGTTTGGTATGAACCGCTGCTGCTGACTACCGGGCACCTTGCGCTTGTCAGCCCCGTACATACTGACCAGCTTATACGCCAGATTCTTGACTTTGAAGCGCCATACGAAGAGGTATTGCAGCGCAACCTGCTGCTCACGGCCGACTGTTTAGGCGACGACGTGCAAGTAAAACCGCACTTGCGCGATGAGATTCTGAGCCGCCTGGCTAAATTATTGTGCAATGAGGCGCCACAACTACAGTCCGCCGCGCTAGAGCGATTCCAACGGCTAGCCAGCACTCGTTATAGAGAGCCAGCACTCGCTCTGCTCAAAAACATTTATGTGCTGGATAGCGCAGATGCCAGCAGTCAACTCTCAGAGCAGGCTCAACTTAGCCTTGCAACAGCCTTGGTATATCTCGGCGACCGAGCGACTGCGCAGCCGATTATCTGGCGGCTTACCGACGACAAAAATACCGACTATGCTTCGGTTCGACAGCTAGCCCAGCGACTGCGTTTCGAGCATTGGCCCGAGCAAGCGGCTGACTTTCTGTTACAGCTTCTAGCCGATCAGCGTGATCGTTTTGCAGTCTCGGTCGGTTCAGATCTGGCTAGCTCGACAATCGGGATAGTGGATGCTGGGCTGGCGCGGCGCGTGTTGGGCGAGACGGGTTATGCTCTGTTAATCCACCGACTAACCGAACAGATGCCGGAGCAAGTTAGTCAAGCGCGTCTGCGCTGGCTGGCTGTCCTCGGGCAAGATCAAACAGATCTACAAAAAGTTGCCGATCTGACATTAGCGGACATTCCAGCCGAAGTGCGCTGCCTGGCAGCTACGCGACTATTGAAAACAACGCAACAAGTTATCGGAATCGCGGCGCTGCGCGAACTTCTTATGACTGCATCTGAGCAAGCGCCGGCTGCCGCACAGGCGCTGATGAATATAGGCGAGGCCATACAGATTGACTGGAACCTCATTCGTGACACTGCCCTGATGGCTAACAACGCAACAGCGCCGCAGGCAATCGTAACGCTATTGCAGTCGGGTGATCGCGTCACGACGCTCCCGGCGGCTTTGCATGTCTTGGCAACAGGCAGAGCATCAGAGGTGGGCACAGTGGGCGACCGTCGGCTGTGGAGAGTCACAGCCGCGCTAATTGAAGATGGTTATATGGAAGTTGGTCTTGCAGCAGCCTACTGGCTCGCGCTTTGCCCAGGCTATGAGCGCCGGATAAATGCTTGCGAAGCGCTGTTAGAGGCGGGCAAAGTAGATCGGGTCATACCTTTATTAGAAATGCTCGCGTACGATTCCCATGACGAGCCAAGCCGCCGCGCCTGCCAGCATTTACTGAGCCTGCGCGAGAGCGATCGAGTTGTGCCGCTCTTGGTTGAAGAGGCAAGCACTACGGACGCCGAGGTTCGCTACCAAGCCTGCCTCGCTCTCGCGCTAGCAAACCCCCAATCCAATGAACCACAACGGCCAAGTTACAGCCGCCTCGACCGCATGATCGCGTTGCATTCAACACAATTTGAGCTATATCGTTCGGCAATACAGGATCTGTGCCATGCGGGCATGGCTGCTTTGGAAAAACTCGCCCCGCAAGATCAACGCGAGATAGCAACTGTCATTCTTGGGAAGGTGAGCATGGATTGGCTGGTCGGACTAAGCGTAAGTGAGACAGACATCAAGGCTTTATACGAGTCAAACATACCAGCGCTCCAAGTGAATGCGGCCTATTTCGATCTTCGCCGCGGGCTAGTAGAGCATCCGCGGGCATTGCTCACCGAATTGCTTAGCAAAACAATAAAGGAAATTTCTATCCCTATCACACTTGAGGCGTTGAGTTTATTAGAGCTAGTGAGTAATGAAAGACAGATCGATTTATTTGTCCGATTGTTAGCTAATCCCGTAAGTGCCATACGTAAAAGCGCCATAGATACATTTGGCCACTTTGGAGACGCGCAAGCAGTCGCGCCCTTACTGACGCTACTCGCGAATGATACAGATGACGAAGTACGCAGTAGTGCTTCAGAGGCACTTAGGTGGATTAGCGACCCGCAAGCGATTTCTTTCTTACTCACCGCAGCCATTAATGATACGGATAGCAGGGTACGCGTTAATGCAGCACAGGCACTTGGTTGGATTGGCGACCCGCAAGCGGTTCACCCTTTGTTCCCTGTACTCATAGAAGATACGGATAGCAGGGTACGCGTTAATGCAGCACAGGCACTCGGTTGGATTGGCGACCCACAAGCAGTTCCCTCCTTGCTTGCCGCACTCACGAATGATACCGATAGCAGCGTTCGCAGCAGAGCAGCGCAGGCACTCGGTCTGATTAGCGACCCACAAGCAGTCCAGCCCTTGCTCGCCGCACTCGCCAATGATACCGATAGCAGCGTTCGCAGCAGAGCAGCGCAGGCGCTCGGTTGGATTGGCGACCCACAAGCAGTCCAGCCCTTGCTCGCCGCACTCGCCAATGATACCGATAGCAGCGTACGTGGGGGTGCCGCCTATGCCCTCGGCCAAATTGGCGACCCTCTGGCACTCCAGCCTTTACTTGCTGCACTCGCCGATACCGATAGCTCGGTGCGTGGGGGCGCAGCCTATGCCCTCGGCCAAATTGGCGACCCTCTGGCACTCCAGCCTTTACTTGCTGCACTCGCCGATACCGATAGCTCGGTGCGTGAGGGCACAGCACGGGCAATCGGCCAGATTGGTAACCCCCAAGCCGTTGCGACCCTCCTGGCTGCGCTCACTGATACAGACAGGTGGACGCGTGAGAGCGCGGCACAAGCCCTGGCCCGGATCGATGGTACTGCGGCTATAAACATGATTAGCGCTATTTCAGGAACAACTTTTGAGTACAAAGCTGAGCTACTCATCCATACCTTGATTCACCTCGCACCGGCAGAAGCGATATCGCTCCTCGATACTTATGCCCGCAAGCTACGCCGCAGATCCTGGCTACTGCGCCTGCGCGGCCATGCGTTCACCAGATTAGGAGATCGTGCAGCAGCACTGACTAGCTTTAAAGAAGCGATTGAGCAACAAGAGACATCTGACAACTTGCTGGCTTTAGCGCATCTGCACCTGGAGAACGGCGAGCTTGCAGAAGCTCGTATGTATGCAGACCAGGCGGTGAAGCTGGCACCGAAAGGTGCGATCTCCTTGTTGAGTCAGGCGGTTGTGCAATGGGCTCAAGGCGAAGCAGAGGCAGCCTTCGAACAACTAACAAAGGCATTACGAAGAGATCGGCGCATTACCAATATCAAAGACCTTCAATTCGACCATATGTGGGGAACTACATCGATCGCTACACTGCAGGAATTGCTAGCGGCAATGGAAAAGTAATTGGGGAGCAATTGAAAATGTGTGGCTTCCAAATTGTACCTTGTGACATATACTCTCAACCTAACGCAACCACGCCGATAAGATTATGACTCACGATCGTAATCATTCAAGGCGACGACGAGGCGGGAAACTACGGTTCACAGAGCGTGCCGGAAACGACCCGCGCACAAACACACTATTACTGGGAGAATCATGTCTACGAATCGTAACCACCGGCTCCCGGCGGATGACATCCAAGCCAAACCGCCGCGCCTTAATCGGCATTCAGTCACTGCCCAACTATGCGCCGATGAGTCGCCAGTACAGCGTCACGGCGCTGGCCGAGCTAGGCCGGATTCGACCGCCGTGCAGTTGCTGGGCCTCAAGCGCAAATCCGAACGCCGCCCGGCGCAGCTGGCGGCCGCGGCACCGTAAACCCAATTCGTCGAGGACACAGTAGCATCACAATGGTGCTCATCGAGTAGCACCGCGTTTCAGGGTAGGGCGTTCAATTGAACGCCCTACGGCGAGGAATACCGCGAACAATGCGCGCATCACTCAACTGCATGGTCTAGTTTCCATGCTTCCGCCGCTCCGCCATTCCGTGTTCAAACGCCCTACTCCACCGTCACGCTCTTCGCCAAATTCCGCGGCTGGTCCACGTCGGCGCCGCGGCGCACCGCGAAGTGGTAGGCGATCAGCTGCATGGGGATGCTGGTCAGGATCGGCGCGAGCAGCGGCAGCGTCTCGGGCACCTCGATCACATAGTCGGCCTTGGCTTTGACCACCGTGTCGCCCTCGGTGACGATCGCGATCACATGGCCGCCGCGGGCTTTCACCTGCTCGATGTTCGAGAGCATCTTCTCGTAGATTGCGTCGCGCACCGCCACGCACACCACCGGCAGATCTTCGTCGATCAACGCGATCGGGCCGTGCTTCATCTCGCCGGCCGGGTAGCCCTCGGCGTGGATATAGCTGATCTCCTTCAGCTTGAGCGCGCCCTCCAGCGCGATCGGGTAGTTGATCTGCCGGCCCAGGAATAGCGCGTCGCCGGCGCGGTGGTAGCGCTCGGCCAGGTCCTTGTAGATTGCCTGGTGCTTCAAGATCTGCTCGACTTTGCCCGGCAGCTCGACCAGCGCCTGGATGTGCTCGCGGATCTGGCCAGGCTTCAGCGTGCCGCGCGCCTGGGCCAGCCGCAGCGCCAGCAGGTACTCGACCATTAGCATCGAGGTGAACGCCTTGGTCGAGGCCACGCCGATCTCCGGGCCGGCGTGCAGGTACAGGGCGCCCGCGTCGGCCAGCCGCGCCGCCTGGCTGCCGACCGCGTTGACGATCGCCGCGCTCTTGACGCCCTGCGCCCGCGCTTCCTCCATCGCCGCCAGCGTGTCGACCGTCTCGCCGCTCTGCGTGATCGCCAGCAGCAGCGTGTCGTCGCCGAGCAACGGCGCGCGATAGCGGAACTCCGAGCCGTAGTCGACATCGACCCGCACTTTCGCCAGCGTCTCCATCAGGTATTTGCCGATCAGCGCGGCGTGCCAGGCCGTGCCGCAGGCTACCGCATACACGCGCCCAAGCCGCCACAACTCGCCCTCGGTCAGGCGCAGCTCGTCGAGCAGCACCGCGCCGCCCTCCAGGTCGACCCGTCCGCGCAGCGCGTCGGTCAGCGCGCGCGGCTGCTCGAAGATCTCCTTCTGCATGAAGTGCTTGAAGTCGCCCTTGGCCGCCGCGACCGGGTCCCAGGTCATCATGGTCGGCAGCTTCTCGACCGGCGCGCCATCCAGGTGCGACACCTGCGCGCCGGACGCGGTTACCACCGCCAGCTCGCGATCTTCGAGAAAGATCATACGCTGGGTGTAGTCGAGAATCGCCGGCACGTCGGAGGCGACAAACATCTCGCGCTCGCCGATGCCAATCACGATCCCGCCGGCGTTGCCCAGTCGCGCCGCCACCAATCGACCCGGCTCGCGCCGCGACATGGCCACCACCGCGTTGCCGCCCCGCAGCTGCGCCAGCGTCGCACGCACGGCCTGCTCTAGAGACCCGGTCGCGGCGTACTCGTCGCCCAGCAGCCGCGCGATCACCTCGGTATCGGTCTGCGACTCGAAGTGGTGGCCGCGTGCGACCAGTTGATGCTTCAGCTCCAGGTAGTTCTCGACGATGCCGTTCTGAATCACGACGATATCGCCGCTGGCATCGCGATGCGGATGCGCGTTCTCTGCGGTCACCGCGCCGTGGGTTGCCCAGCGGGTGTGGCCGATGCCGCACGAGCCGTGGGTTGGTTGCTCGCGCAGTTGCGCGACCAGGTTCGACAGCTTGCCAACGCTACGGCGCAACTGCAGCTCCGCGCCGTTATCGATCGCGATCCCGGCTGAGTCGTAGCCACGATATTCAAGCCGGCCGAGACCACCGACCACCACCTCGGTCGCCTCGCGGGGGCCGACATATCCAACAATGCCGCACATGGATTTGTTCCTTCATATTCAAGCGTTGTTGATAGCGTGATGCGTATTGCGTATTGCGTAAAGGCACCACACAGCGCCGCGTAGCACCATGCAAAGCGCAGATGATCCATCGCATCAGGCGACGAACATCGTTGCGACTACGCAATACGCAATACGAAATACGAAACATGTGGCAGCATAAGGCCAGGGGACGCAGTTTGGCCCTCATTAGCGCTGCTTGTTGTGGTTGCTCACCGCGCCCGTTTGTCTCACCCGTCGCCGGGCGGATTTGAAAGGCGCTTGCAGGCGGTGGCGCGCCTGGGAGGCATCCGCTGATCTTTCGATGTTCCGAGCCAGGAGCCAGGAGTCAGGGGTCAGGAGTCAGAATATGTCATCGAAATGCGATGTATTTCAATGAGGCATTCTGACTTCTGACTTCTGACTTCTGACTTCATCCCGTTAGCCCCAACTCGCGCTGGGGAACCTCCACCTCGTCAACTGAAGCGGCGACTACGCGCTCCAGTCCATGCGCTTGTTCCTATCGTCGCTGGCGGCTGCACCTTCCTTTCGCGTCCTATGCAATCGGCTAACATGACACTCAGTATACCACGCGCACGGTTCCTTTCAAATGACAAACCTATGAGCCCACGTCGCTGCGGCGATCGGCCGCCAATGCCGGTGTCGGCGCAACACCAGCCGCACCGACACCGGACGACGCAACACTATCCGCACCCATCCTGCGAGCATCACGTAGCAACGCTCAACTCAAGCATGTATCCGTGCAATCCGTGGCCCAAATCCGTGTCCTCATTGGACCTCGACATCGTGGGCGCCGCTCTCCTGCTTGCCGGCTGAAGTGATCCGCACGAACTCGGCGTTCTGCCACAGCTCCTGGATTGTAGCGGCGCCGGCGTAGCTCAGACCCGAGCGCAGGCCGCCAACCAACTGGTAGATCAGGTCTTTCACAGGGCCGCGATCCGGCACCATCGCCTCGACACCCTCGGGCACCACACGTTCCCAATCCTCAGGGTCGACTTCGCGATGCAGCTCGACCTCTTGGCGATCAATGTTAGCCATCAGCGAGGCCATGCCGCGCACGATTTTATAGCGCCGGCCGTTGCGCACTACAGTGGCACCGGGGCTCTCGTCGGTGCCGGCCAGCAGGCTGCCGAGCATCACCGTGCTCGCGCCCACCGCAAGCGCCTTGGTGATATCGCCCGCGGTGCGAATACCGCCGTCGGCGATCACCGGCACGCCCAACTCCTGGCCCGCCGCGGCACAATCGGCCACCGCGGTCAGCTGTGGCACGCCGAATCCAGTGACGATGCGCGTAATACAGATCGAGCCCGCGCCAACCCCAACCTTCACCGCATCGGCGCCGGCCACGACCAGGTCGTGCACGCCTTCGGGCGTGGCGACATTGCCGCCGATCACGTCGATTCGCGGGAAGCGCGCTTTGAGCCCTCGCACCATCTCGATCGCGCTGTCGGAGTGCCCATGCGCAATATCGACGACCAGCGCGTCGGCGCCGGCTTGCACACAGGCTGTGGCGCGATCGATGTCGGAAGGGCGCACGCCAACCGCAACCGCGACGCGCAGCCGCCCGCGCTCGTCCTTGGTCGCGCTCGGCCACTGCTCGATCTTGATGATATCTTGCGCGGTGATCAGGCCCTGGAGCTGGCCGGCCCGGTCGAACACCGGCAACTTCTCCAGGCGGTGGCTATGCAGCGTATCGCGCGCCGCTTCCATCGATCCACCCGGCTCGGTTGTCACCAGCTTATCGCGCGGCGTCATTACCTCGGCCACCGGGCGGTTCGGATCGGCCTCGAAGAGCAGATCGCGTGTCGTCACCAACCCAACAACTTCGCCATCTTTACCGCATACCAGCAGCCCGCCGATCTCATATTCGAGTAGCATGGCCCGCGCCTCTTGCACCGTGGCATCGCCTGGGATATTGTGCGGCTCCTCAACCATAAAGCCTTCGGCGCGCTTGACACGCTCGACCTCGGCGGCTTGCCGCTCGACCGTCATAAAGCGGTGGATCACGCCCAGCCCACCCATGCGTGCCAGCGCCAGCGCCATAGCCGATTCGGTGACCGTATCCATATTGGCCGACACAATTGGAAGCGCCAGCGCGAGCCGGCGGCTAAACAATGTACGGGTATTCACCGCATGCCGCGAGCGAATGGACGATCGTTTGGGGATCAGTAAGACGTCGTCGAATGTCAGAGCTGTCTCAGGTCGGAGTTTCATACACGTAACCCTATATGTGAATACCTTGGCCGACGCGCAGATGCGGCATCGGGCGGCGTCAGCGCGCCGGCAACCTTGCATAATACCACATTGCGCAGGTTATGCCTTGCGGTATCTTCTCCTCCGGGATTTACGCGCTCACTCGCAAAACACGGATTTTTCTTCTTCGTATCGAACGTTTTTCGTTCTGCGAACGAAAAACGTTCGATACGAGAGTTTTATCCGTGGTGGTCCAAGGCGCGCATCCACTTGAGCCAAAAAGTGGTACCATGCCGAAAACCACCAAAAGACACGCATTATTGGATTCTAAAGCAGGTTGCTAGCGATACATGGTTACGCCCCTGCTATCAGTATGAGCTAGTCCGCAATCTACAATTCTCTTAGGAGCAAACCATGACCGACCGCCCCGCCCGCCGCGTCGCCGGCTTTGGCACGACAATCTTTACGGAGATGAGCGCACTGGCCATCCAGTATAGCGCAGTCAATCTCGGCCAGGGCTTCCCCGATTTTGCCGGCCCAGAGTTTATCAAGCAGGCGGCCGCCGCCGCGATCGCAGCCGATCTCAACCAGTATGCGCCGATGCCCGGCACGCCCAGGCTGCGCCAAGCCGTCGCCGCGCAGTGGCTGCGCGATTACGGGCGCGCGGTCGACTGGCAGAACGAGGTGAGCGTCACCAGCGGCGCGACCGAGGCGCTCTGCGATGCGGCGCTGGCGTTCTTGAATCCTGGCGACAAAGCGATCGTCTTCGAGCCGGCCTACGACGCGTATGTGCCCGATATTACAATGGCCGGCGCGACGCCGATTCCGGTTCAACTTCGACCACCGACCACCGACCACCGACCACTGGCCAATGAGGAACAGAGTCAGTCGCCAGTCGTCAGTCGTCGGTCGTCGTGGTGGTTCGACCCAGCCGAGCTGCGCGCCGCGTTCGAGCGACGGCCAAAGCTGATCTTTATCAACACGCCGCACAACCCGACCGGCAAGGTCTACTCGCGCGCCGAGCTGGAGCTGATCGCCCAACTCTGCCAGGAGTACGATGTGTTGGCGATCACCGACGAAGTGTATGATCGGCTCATTTACGATAGCGCCGAACATATTTCGTTGGCGACACTGCCGGGTATGTGGGAGCGCACGCTGACGCTCAATAGCGTTGGCAAAACGTTCAGTGTGACGGGCTGGAAGATTGGTTATACGGTGGGACCAGCCGAGCTCAACCGCGCGCTACGCCAGGCGCACCAGTGGGTTACCTTCGCGACTGCCACGCCATTTCAGGAGGCCACCGCCGCCGCGCTAGAGCAGGCAGCCGAAAATGGCTACTACCAGCAGCTGCGCGCCGAGTACGATGAGCGCCGCACGCTGCTGCGCGGCATCCTCGAGGCCGCCGGCCTGCCGACGCTGCCGGCCGAGGGTTCATACTTCATCAGCACCGACATCAGCGTGCTCGGCTACACCGACGATCGGGCGTTCTGCCGCTTCCTGACGACCGAGATTGGCGTGGCGGCCATTCCGACCTCGGCATTCTATAGCGACCCAGCCTCAGCGCCGCCATTCGCGCGCTTCTGCTTCGCCAAAAAGCGCGCGACGCTGCAAGCCGCGGGCGAGCGACTCCAGCAACTCCGAGCCAAGGTCTGATAAGAGCGTCATCGTGATGATTGATAGCATCACTTTGGCAATTCACTTTGACAATGAATCACAACGTCATGCTGAACGAAGTGAAGCATCTCTATGCTATACGGCGAGATGCTTCACTTCGTTCAGCATGACATCGCACCCAGCGATAGCGCAGTGCGAATTACTATGATATGGTCCGCTTGATGCTCCGAGAGGTATCTCGCATCTTTCTAAGTTTCAGAGCTTATCCGCGCTGATCCAGCGGCACGTATGCGCGCAGCGCCGGGCCATCATAGTCGGCCTTTGGGCGAATCAGCCGGTTATCGGCCAGTTGTTCGCGGATATGCCCGACCCATCCGGCGACCCGGCTCAGCGCGAATGCCACGGTGAACAGATCGAGCGGAACGCCGAGCGTATAGAGCAGCGGCGCGCTATAGAACTCGACGTTCGGGTTAAGCTGGCGCTGGGTGAAATGCGGATGCTCGGCCACAAACGCGCCGACCTCGTCGGCGATCGTCTGCCAGCGGCCCTCGGCGCCCTGCGCCACCAGCTGTACCTGCTGGCGCAGGTGGCGCACCCGCGGATCCTCTACTTTGTAGATTCTGTGGCCCACGCCCATCAGTCGCTCGCGCCGCGCCAGCATGCCTTCGATATGCTCGCTCACATGCTCCGGCGTGCCGATCGCTAGAAACGTTTCCATGGCTTTTTGGTTCGCACCGCCATGCGCCGACCCCTTGAGCGTGCCAATTGCAGCCACAACCCCGCAATACGTATCGGCGCCCGCGCCGATCGCCACGCGCGCGGCGAAGGTCGAGGCGTTCAGTCCATGCTCGGCCAGCAAGACCATGTAGGTGTTGAACCCCTGAGCCGCCACCGGATTGGGCCGTGTGCCGTGGAGCATATACAAAAAATTCGCCGCGTGGCCAAGCGCGGGGTCGGGCGCGACCGGCTCTCGCCCATGCCGGAGCCGATCCCACGCCGCTATGAGCGTGGGCATCTTCGCCACCATCCGTACGGCGATCCGCTCGACTTGTTCAGGTGCGGTGTCGTCGGCGCGCTCGTCGAGCTGCGCTAGCCCAGAGACCAGCGTGCGCAGTGCATCCATACCATGGCCGCTGGCCGGGGTGCTCCGAACGAGATCCAACTCTGGCGCTGCCAGTGCCCGCTCGGCCACTAATCGCTCGTTGAAAACGTGAAGCTCGGCTGGGCTCGGCAGCTCGCCATACCAGAGCAAATACACTATCTCTTCGAAGGTTGCGCGCTCAGCCAGATCGTGAATATCAAAGCCTGCATAGATTAGCCGCCCGGCCGTCCCATCGATCGCACTCAGCTTCGTGCTAGCCACGACAACATTCTCAAGACCACGCGCAGGTTGTATTTCGGGTGCCATCTCTGTTGCTCCTTTCGAAAAACTTGTATAATTCTATCATGATTCTTTATTTCTATCAATATGACTTTATATGTATTGATTCATTGACGCACGAAATCCATTCCGGTTATACTAGCGGTAGGAGGCTAGGTCATGTTGACGATCGACGGCATCGAATATGTGGATGTTGATGAGGCCGCGGAGCTGCTGGGGGTGAAGAAGGGCACGCTCTACGCCTATGTCAGCCGCGGGGTGCTGCATTCATTTCGCCAAGCAGTCGGGCGCAAACGGCTGTATCGGCGCGACGCAATTGATCATCTGCGCGAGGTGCGGCCGAGCGATGATTCCGCGCCGGCCAGGGCTACCACACCGCTTACAAGCGCCGGCGACGACGTCATCCGCGATGTGACGCTGCCGAATGCGGCAAGCTGGGCGGGCGAGCACTAATGATAGAGGATAGAAGTAAGAAGATAGAGGGCGACCTATGCCATCCTCTATCTTCTATTCTCGATCTTCAATCATTCTTAGCGTTGCTGTTCGGTGATCAGCGCGAGGGTCAGCTGGCGCAGCGTATCGAGGCGTTGATCCATTCCCTCTGGGTACAGGTAAAGGTCGTCGTGCAGCTTACCAACCTCCATCCGGCGTTGCGCTACCGCATCGCGGGCCGAGTCGCCGGCGCGCTCGTAGCGGGCGTAGGCCAGATTCAACGAGTTATCGATCGCCACCAGCGATTGATCGACGCTCGCCAGCTCATTTGAGCGCAGGGCGCTCTCCGCGTCATCGATCTGCACGATCGCCAGCAGCAGGTAGATCTGCGCTTGCTTGCGATCGGCTTCGGCGCGAATATCGGCGAGCTCTTGCTCAGAGATACCTTGCGCGAGCGGCAAGGCCGTCGGCACCGCCACAATCGGGCGCGCGGTTGGCGCGGCGCTCGCCGAAGCGGTTGGTGGTGCAGTGGCCGGGCTAGCCGGACTGGTTGGCAGCGGAATCACAGCAGGATTTGGACGCAAAAACACCAACTGGAGCAGAAGACTTAACGCCACCGCCGCCAGCGCAGTGATCAGGAAGGGCAGCGCGGCGAAGAACCGGCGGCGCGGCGCGCCCGGCTGATTTTCGGGTGTGGGCGCGCCGGATTCCGCGGCTGGGGCGGCCAATGGAGCGCTCCTATTTTTCGATTTGGGCCGTCAGCAAGATCGCCTGTGCGATCTCGCGCATAGACTTGCGGGTATTCATCGACAATTGCTGGATCTTGCGGAAAGCTTCTTGTTCTTTTAAGCCCTGCGTATCCATCAGCACGCCCTTGGCCCGCTCGACTAGCTTACGCGTCTCCAGTGTCTCTTGCAGATCGCCGATCTTCTTATCGATCTCCTGAAACTCGACATAGCGCGCCATCGCGATCTCGATTGCCGGCAGCAGCTCGGCGTCGCGGAATGGCTTGACGATATAGTTCACGACGCCGGCCTCGCGAGCGCGATCGACAAGCTCGCGATCGGAGTAGGCGGTAAGCAGCAGCACCGGCGCGATCTTATCTTCCGTCAGCACTTTCGCCGCTTGGATGCCATCAAGCTTCGGCATCTTAATATCCATAATCACCAAATCGGGCCGTAGCTCGCGCGCCAAATTGACGACGCTCACACCATCGCCGGCCTCTCCAACCACCAGATACCCAAGCGCGACAAGAGTCTCCTTGAGATTCATCCGGATGAGCGACTCGTCGTCGGCAATCACGAGGCGTAATTGTTGAGCCATGATCTACTCCTCAAATGACGTCTGCGTGTGCGCCAATCATCGTGGATCGCTCACAATGCACACGAGGAACGTTGTGTATTGGTTATTTCGGAAAGCGAAATATCTTCGCTTTGTTCATTGTAGCACAATCGATGCACGCTGGTCAAGCCTGTATAAAACTTACATATTGGCTAATTGCTCGCGCAACCACGCCAAGCTTTCGTCGTTGAGTACATAGCATGTCGCCGCGCCGTCGCCGCGTGCGTTGATTATGCCAGCATCACGCAGTATTTTGAGATGTTGTGAGAGCGTCGACTGCGCCCGTGCGACGTCTTCGGGAAGCTGCAGTTGGATCTGATTGCCAATACAGCGTGGATGCTTTTGTACAAAACGCACAATTTGGAGGCGCACTGGGTTTCCCAGCGCTTTGAGGATTAAGTAGAGGCGTTGATCGTTTTGGTCACAGTGGGCCGTCGCCATCGCAAGCCTCCTTGCATGGAGTCAAATGTACTCGCATGCAAGAGGGTTGTCAAGACATGGTCAGCGATGAGTTTTGAATAGAAGATTATCCTAACTCATAACTCCGTCAGGCGCCGTTGAATATTATCTCACGTCGTGAGAAGACGTAGATCGCCAACGACAACAGCCCGAGTGTCAGCGAAAGCTGCGCGAACAGAATAGCATAGGCTACCAGATCGTACTGCCGATTTACCGCCAGAGCGAACCCAGTGAATGCCGGCAAAAGCGGCGTGCTGAAGATGGTACGCAGCACACTGATCGCAGTAGTCAGCGAGCTAGGAAGCCCAGCCAGAGTTTGGCCGCTAATCAGATTGCCTGAGAACGCAATCGCGACCAGCGCAAGCACAGACAGACGGCCCGTCGCCGGCAACACCATTGGGGCCAACAACGTGAGCAGTGCGTTTAGCAGCGCCACATTCAGCAGCAGTGGCAACGAGCCTTGCAGCCAACCGCGCGTATCGAGCCCTTCAACCGGATTATAGAGCGCGGTCGCTAGTGTGATAAGCGCGTAGATGCCCCACACAACTGCTAAAATAGCGAAATACAATCCTAGCACATAGGCGCCGCGCCCAAGTCGCCGCGAAAGAATCAGGTAGCCCTGCGGACGATCGCCTAACCCCATGATTGCCGAGGCAGTGTAAAACGATAGGCCAAGTGTAAACAAGCTGGTGATCGAAAAGAAATATTCCGGCATCGGCGAAGAAGTAAAACGGCGCAGGAATAGATAAAAGAAGATGACTCCGGCCACGAGATCGATCAGAATGCGGCCTGAGCGCGCATACTCGACCAGCGTAAAAACGGCGAAGCGAGCTGTGCGGACGACGGTTTTCATTCGTTCGGCCCGTTATCTTCTGAATCCAGCGTGCGCCGCAACAGCTCGCGCAGCAGCGTCTCGCCATTGCGTGAGCGCCGCGGCGGCGGATCGGCGGGCGCAGGAGCATCGACTGGCGGCGCACGGTCGGGTACTTCGTCAACCTGATCGGGAAGCCGCAGCGGAGCGAAATGGCTTGTCGGCGAGGGCTGCGCCGGCAGATCAACCGGTTCGCCACGGACGATTCGCATGTAGATATCTTCGAGCGGCCGTTCTTGCGGCTCTAGCGAGATAATTGCGATGCCTTCCCTGAGTAGTATGCTCAGAACCTGGGCTTGCAATGTGGGCGTATTCGGTTGCAGCGCGATCTCGCGGCCCTTGCAGCGCACTCCCACCAACTGCTGAAGTTGTTCCACGATACCTGCGGTCAGTTGGTCGACTTTGATTAGCACGTTGCGCCCTGGCACGCGAAGCGACTGCACATCCAGCTCGGCGGCCAGCTTGCCCCCGTAGAGAATGCCGACCGTATCGCAAAGCACATCGATCTCGTCGAGATAATGGGTGGTTAGAAAAATCGTACGGTTACGGCTACGCACTTCGGCCAACAGATCGAGCATTTCGCGCTGCCCAGCCGGGTCAAGCCCAGAAGTCGGTTCGTCGATCAGCAATATTTCCGGGTCGGACAGCAGCGCCTGAGCGATCCCAAGCCGCTGGAGCATACCTTTTGAATAGGTCGAGAGCATCCGATCGGCGGCATCAGTCAAGCGCACTGCTGTAAGTTCTTGATCAACCCGCTCTGAAAGCTCCGGTTCGCTGAGGTCGCTAAATCGGCCCAGGTAGCGCAGGTATTCGCGCCCAGAATAGCGCAGATGGTAGCGCAGCCGCTCGGGCAGGTAGCCAATCCGGCCGCGCACTCGCTCTAAATCGTGCTCGCCAAAGAGCTGCAGTGTGCCCTTGGTGGGTTTCAGAAAGCCCAATAACAGATGCAGCAAGGTCGATTTACCCGAACCATTCGGCCCCAGCAGCCCATAAACCTGCCCGGCCGGCACGCGTAGATTCAGGCCCTTCAATACGTTGACGGTATCGTAGGATTTATAAAGATTTTCTGTCTCAATTGCGTACATAAGGGGCTCAAAAAGGCTTTCGGCCTTGCGATAACTATTTCACCGAGACTTACGTAGTGGACGCGAGCATTGGACCTCAACGGATGATAAAATTCTCTCATATCGAAGGTTTTTTCGTTCGTAGAACGAAAAAGCTTCGATACGAAGAAGAAAAATCCGTGTTTTGCGAGTGACCGCGTAAGTCCTGTCAAATAACAATCAGGTAGATTAGACCAGCCAACGCTAGTGGTAAGGCCCGCCACCAGCACCAACGCAACGCCGCCGGCAGCGTCAGCCGCGGCATAGCGAGGGTAACTTGGCGCAACAGCAAACTTACCAGTACAAAAAGCGCGACGCACAACAGCAAGATGATCCATGGCCGGAGCGGCGCCGTGTCGTTCGCATTTAAGGTCGGCGGAATGGTTGCGCCCAGCGCCAGCGGTAGCGAAGCTACGACCAGCGCCGCCAGCGCCACCGCGCCGCGAACTCCGCGTGCCAAGCGTACCAGACCAGCGGTACCTTCGTCAAGTCCTTCTTCTGCGCCGGCGGCCGACAGGCTGCGCTCGGCGCCAAATGGACCGACGCCGATCGCCGCCGGCAACGCCAGCAACCCGGCGAGCCCAACCAACAGCCGCCCCGGCAGCGCCGCCAACGCCCAGCCAGCGCGGCCCCACAGCGCAATACCAATGGCCAGCCAGAACACGCAACGGCCAGCCACGTTCATCTGAACCTCACGAGCGGCGGCGCGCGCGGCCAATGGGGCGGCCGCAAGCAGGCTCGGCAGCTGCCCCAGCAAAAACGCGCCTTCCAACGCGCACCAGAACACTATCGGCTGGCCAACCAGCGACCAGTCTGCCGCTGGATGATAGGGCCATGGCAGCAGCGCGAGTGCAATCGCCGCCAACAGGATGCTCGCACACGCAGCTAGACCGTCGAGGCTACGCAGCGCCTGCGCGCCTGGCAGACGCCCAAGCGCGAGCCGCCGCTCGGTCAGGCCAGTAAGCAACAAAGCCAATATCAGCGCAAGCGCAAGACCAGGGTAGAGTAGAATTGAAACTGCTATGTTTAGCATCATAGGCTGTACAGACATTTAGCTAAAAATAGAACCGAGAACTGAAGATAGAGAATAGAAGATAGCGTTCATCGCAAGACCGTCTGGATCTTCTATCTTCTATACTTCCATTCTCAAGGTCACCTTATCATCTTGTCATCTTGTCACGTAGCCCCTTGTCACCCGCCGCGGCGTGTTTGATCGCCTCGACGATCGCGTGCGGCGCCGGCGGGCAACCGTCGAGCGTCCGCGCCATAACCTGGGGCTGCTCGGCGATACCGCCGCGGCCAAACGGATGCCCATCAATCGCGCAGCGCCCAATCGCCAACAGCGGCACGCGCCCGGCCAGTTCGTTCCAGAGCGCCAGAAAAATCGGCCGGCTGCTGCTAGTCAGCGGCCCAGTCAGCAAGAGCACATCGGCGCTGCCCGGCGTCTCGGCCCAAGCTAGATCGGTGCTATTTGCGACCGCGGCCTCGATCTCGACATCGCAACCACCGCAAGAGCCAGTATTCATTCGATAGACTCTTATCATATGCATGAATGCTTCTAAATAATACTACAAAGCCTGAATAAATGTGAGCCCCTGGATAATCTCATTGATCATTGCGAGCAGCGCCTGTGGGTAGAGCCCAACGCCGAGGCAGACGGCCAGCAGGAACGCCGTCAGCAGCACCATGCCAGGTGGCTCGGGGTCCAGGCGGCGATCGGTCGGCCGGTCGAGATCGGTCGAGCCAAGCAGAATTGGTGACGCTTCAGCCGGCTGCTCTTCCGACGGCCCGAACAAGCGATCGCGTGCCAGCCGTATCAGCGCCAGCAACGCCACTCCGGTGGCCAGCAGCAGCAGCGGCAGGTAGGCACCGCCGCGCTGTGCTGCGGCCTGGTAGAGCAGCAGCTTACTCGCGAAGCCGTTGAACGGCGGCAGCCCAAGCAACGCCAGCCCACCACCCAGCAGTCCCGTGCCGGCCACCGGCCAGCGCCAGAGCAGGTCGCGCCGAACAACATTCGCGGGCCGGCCGTCGGGTCGCTCTAAGAGCCCAATACTGACAAACAGCAGCAAAACGATGATCATCTGGTTCCAGGCCTCGAAGAGTGCGCCGGTCACGCCAAGCGTATCCATCGTCGCCAGGCCGAAGGTGACCATACCGGCATTATAGACCACCAGGTAGCCAATCGTGCGGCGCATGCGTGTCTGCGCCAGCGCCAGCAGCGCGCCCAGCAGCGCCGTCAGCACCCCGATCACCATCAGCAACTGCATGCCGCGCGCGCTGTCCGGCCCGCCGACTACCTCGAAGGGGTAGAAAAAAAACTGAAATGAGTCGATCAGGAACAGCAGACTGGTCACATTAACGACCGCTACGATAATAACCGACACCATTGGCGCGGCATCCTCAGCCAGGTCGGGCAGCCATGAATGAAACGGCACAATCGCCAACCGCAGCCCGAAACCCACGACGATCAGCGCCAGAATGAGGTGCGCCGGCGAAACCGGCCCGAAAGTTGTGCCGGGCTGTGAGATGCCGACCAATACAAAGGCCATATACATGAGCACACCGGCGATTACCATCAGTACGAGGTATTTCAGCGCTGTCGCAATCGTCATGCGCCCAACCAGGGCTGTGCTGCCGGTCGGCAGGTCGACGATCGCCAGCACCGCCAGCAAGCCGGTGCTGATCAATAGGAGCGAGGCGACAAATGGCTCTTGCAGCAGCAGCAGGGTGGTGCTGGTCAGGCCCAGGATCATCAGCGCGATCGGTACAAAGTTCTCGCCATGCGGAATGCGCCAGGTGGCCAGCAGCGCCAACGTGCTCACGCCCAAAAATGTGAGTAAGAACAGCCGGCCAAGCGGATCGAGCGTGAGCGTGAGGCCTAACAGGCGCGCCGGTTGATCGAGCGGCAGCCGCGATACCAGCGCGATCTGCGTCAGCAGCGTGATCACCGACCCAATGATCACCAGATGGGTTTGCTTGCGCAGTACAAAGCTGCTGGCGCCCATAGCGACTGGAAAGAATATCAGGAGTAGATAGATCATTTTTATTATGTAAAACGTAAAGTGTGAAACATACAGTCTGCTTTATCGGCAGAATTTTACGTTTTACGCTTTACTTAGCGCTTGTATAGCTCGTTAAGCTCCAACGTTTTGAGGCGCCCATACAGCAGGCCGCTGAGATACGCCACTCCCAGAGCCAGCACGATCGTCACTAGGCCAAGCAGCGCGAGCGGAAAGACCTGTACGGTGCTGGCGATCGCGGTATACAGCACGTCGATGCTGCCGATAACGAGTAAGAGTCCAAGACCAATTTTGAGCAAATCGCCGGCGACAACCATGGTAAACAGGCCGATCAGACCCAGCCAATACCACACGAAATCAATTGTGGTGGTGTTGCCAATTGGGTAGAGGCGCGGCAGCGCTACGCTCGCCAGCATCGCCAACACCAAGGTCCAGAATGGGATGACATAGTCGGATAGGCGCAGCGGCTCCGCAGCCCGCATGCGCTGCGCGCGGCGCGCAGCCCGGCGCAGCTCGGTCAGCGAGAACTCATCCAGATCTTCTAAATTGTACTCGCGCGAAAATGTCAGCGCTGTAATCATCAAGATTGCTGTGGCCGCCACACCGGTGATCAGCTTCACCACTACCGTCGTGCTGAGCTCCAGGCCGCCGAGATGCAGATCGGGCTTGATAAACTGCTGCTGCGCCAGGAACAGCGCCACCGCAATATAATTGACCAACAGCGCCGGAAAGGTCACACGCCAATCGCGCAGCAGTAGGATCAGCGCTCCCGAGAGCGCAATAAACAAAACCGGTAGATTGAGAGAACTTAGGCTCATGTTCTTTTAGCGTCAGGACTGACGCGGTAACTTATAAAACACGGATTTTTATTCTTCGTATCGAAGTTTTTAATCTGTGGTGGTCTAACGTTCGTGCCTACTACGTAAGTGCTGTTATTGAAGAAACAACATAATCACAACAATCACAGCGATCAGCAGCCCGGCGAGGTAATAGCGCTGCTCAAACAACAGCAAGCCGCGCCATAATAGCTGGCTGCCCCGCAGCAAGCCCTGCCATAGGCTAGCAAACGCGGCGGTCGCCGTGCCGGGCCACGCCAGCCATTCCAAGCTTTCGCCGAGTGCGGTCGGCGCCACCACTCCGGACGACTCCGCCTGTGCTGCGGCAGCCGACCTGCGGCTCAAAAGCAACACCGCTGGCGTGGATACCAGCAGGAGCGCTGCAGCCGCGCATATGGCCTGAGCGAGCCCGCCGGGCAATCGCGGCGCGGCCGTAGCGCCCGGGGCGCCCGACAGCCAGCCATTCCACGCAATCTGCGGGGCGATGCCGAAGATCAGCAACGGCATTGCACCGATTGCGCCAACAAGCACAGCGGCTGTCGGGCGCTCGCGCCGTGGGGGCACATATTCTTCGATTGGCGATGCGCCAGTGCGCCGCCAGAAGATCGCCAGCGCTGGAAGGAACCCAAGCGCCAGCAGCGTGCTGCCGGCGAGCAAGGGCGCTATTGCCCAGGGTGTCACATTCGCTAACTCATCGAGCAGCCAGCGGCGCGGCCAAAGCCCCCAGAAGCCCGGCAGGCCGATCGCCGACGCCGCACCAACCAGAAACAACGCGCCCGGCCAAACCAACGGCTCACGTAGTGTGATCCCCGCCAAATCGTCGGTGCCAGCACGGCGCTCCAAAACCGCCACCGCCAAATAGCAGACCAAGGTCGACAGCACGGCATTCGCCAGCAGCGCCGGCGCAGCGACGGCAAGTGCGGCGCCGCCTTGCGCAAGCGCCATCAGCAACAGACCCATCTGTGCGCTGAACTGCCAACTCAACAGCCGGCGCAGCTGTGTCGTGCCGGTCGCACCAGCGGCACAGACAAGCAGCGTCAAGAAGCCCAGCCCTGTCAAGATCAAGCGCCAGCTATTCGGCAAGCTCGCCGCCGAGCCGTCTAAAAACCGGATCAGTGCGACACCGCCTAGCAATGGCAACCCCAATGTCATGAGCATGCCGCTGAGCGCGGCCGGCGCCTCGGCCAGCCGCTGCAACGGCGCCTGGAACGGCGGCGCGCCAAGCGCGAGCAAGCCCAGCAACGTCCAGCAGATCAGCCCTATCCGGGTTGGTGCTGCGTCTGGCGCACTTGGCGACGTGAGCAGCGCCGCGCTTAGCACAATCAGCGCCCCGCTGAGGCCGGCCAGCAGCACAATGACCGGCGCCTCGGAGCCAGTGAGCGCACCGCTGGCTCGCAACGCAATAAATGTCAACAGCGCGACCAGCGACCAAGCGAACGGCAGCAACAACAGATTTTGATTCGCCAGCCCGGCAATAGTGGCCAGAATCGCGAGTTGAGCAGCGGCAAACAGCCCGCCGAATCCACGCAGATTGAGCGGCACCACCAGCGCCAGCGTCAGCAGCGCGATTCCGCCGCCGAACAGCGCCAGCAGCGCAGGCGCCCAACTCAGAGTGTCGAATAGAAGTGACACATGAATCGGACGATTGTCGATTGCTATCCAGGCAAGATCGACAATCGCTAACGGTAAACCAGCGCGCAACTTCCAAAATAACAGCGCCGCGCCGCCTATGAGTAGCGCCGCAGCCGCGCCGATGCCAAGCCAGCGAGTCGGAACAACCCGACTCAACGTAAGACAGGCCAGCGCAGCGATGAGGGGCAGAATAAAAATGAGTGCAAGTATCATGAATGCTAGCGGTACTTTATTCTCTTAGCATGTTAACGGTTATCGCTCCGCGCACGCGGTACACGTATCGATCGACGCGATGATTGCTACCACATCGTCGATCAGCGCATTGGTGAGCAGCGTACGCGCCAGCAGCCGGTCGATTTGGCGAGGCGCGTCGATCCGCGCTCGGGTAATCCGGCGGCCGTCGCTCTCGATTGCGTAGCGGATCATGCCACGCGGCCCTTCGGCCACGCCGGTGCCCTGGCCAGCCGCAAGATCGCTCGGCAACTCGCCGCGCCAGTCGCCTGCGGGCAGATCTTTGAGCGCCTGCTCGATCAGCTTCACGCTCTCATAGGCCTCGAGCAAGAGCAAAATTAGCCGCGCATAGACATCGCCGCCATCCTGGGTGATCGGCTTGAATTCAAGTCTGGCGTAGCCAGCATACGGGTTATCCGAGCGCGTATCGCGCGGGATGCCCGAGGCACGCGCCAGCGGCCCACGCACGCCGAACTGCTCGGCCGCCGCGCGCGGCAGCGCGCCAACCTCGATTGTGCGGGCCAACAACGGGCGATGGTCGATCAGCCGATCGGCGATCCGATACAGACTGCGATTGAGCTTGGGCAGCGCGATCAGCAGCACCTCACGCTCGCGGGCGCTCAGGTCGCGCCGCAGGCCGCCAGGCAGACACAGATCAGGTATCACTCGGGCGCCACTGATCGATTGGAGCGACTGAAGCACTAACTCGCGCGGGCCGTCGAGATCGGCAGCATACGCATCCATGCCGATTGCCCGCAGCACCGCCGCCGCGGCGCGCACATGCGAGGCAATCCGTTCAAACTCGGCGGCAACACAGCGCAATGCACTCGCACGCTCGGATACCTCGATGCCGCACAACTGCTCAATCGCCTGGCAAAATGCCAGCGAATGGGCGAATGAGCATGTGCCACAGATGCGAGTGACGAGATGAAGGGCTTGAGGTAAATCCAAACGCGGCAACCGCTCGGCGCAGCCCCGCTCGTTGAATCCGTCATGATATTCGATGTCGGCGATACGCTCGCCATTCAGCTTCAAATCGAAGCGCTGGGGCCCGCGCCAGGCGGGATGAAATGGCCCCAGCGCCAGCGAATAGGTCACATTCCCTCCCATTCACTGCGCTATATAGGCTGGCCATTATACCATACTCGCCTGGCAGATTAAAAATTCGTAGCGATCTGCAATCTGCAATTGGATTAGGCAAACTCCTTCTCCAGCTCGACAATTCGCACACGCTGCGTCCATTTGTAGTCGGTCGAGCAATGCGTCTCCATGCAGCGGTCTTTATTCAGCGCTATCACGGTCGGGTCGCCCAGGCTGGCGTTGACCACGTCGCGGGCGCGGCCCTGGTAGCTGAAAGGGCCGACAAACAGGTTGACATGATAGGCGCGATCGACCGAGAGATCACCTTTGCCATAAATCATTATGTCGCCGGGCAGCCAGGGAGCATCGTTCGCAAGCGCGCGGAGCATGCCCTGGTTGGCTTGGTCGGGCCGGTAATAGTTCGCAGCGCGGCGCCCGGTGCGGCCCGAGCGGGTTGGGTCGGTCACATCGCCCCACAGCTTCACGCCGATCTCGCTTAGGCAGATAGTAACCAGGTCGGCGCAGACAATATCGCTGTCGGGCACATACTTGCGGATCTCCGGGTGATTGGCCAGGTCCGCGGCGTCGGTGCCCAGCAGACTAATCGCCTGGTTCACCAGCCGGCGCACGCGATCGGGAGCGTTGCCAGATGGCTGATTTGTCGGGGGCGGTTGATCGGCCGTGGGGGCGGCGGGCTGCCAGCCGGCCACCGCCGCCGGCTTGGGCAATGCGCTTAAGCGCTTGATTGCGCCATCCGGCCCGGCGTAGATGGTGTCGAGCGCGAACACCTGCACATTGTAGCTGGTACCCTCGAACGGCGCCTGCGCCACGGCGCCGAGTGGCGAGCCAAGCTTGTTGGCTGCCGCGAACTGTTGGAATGGTGAGTTCGGATCGTATGCGCCGCCAATGCTGGCATAGGTCTCGGCCCACATGGGCATATACGCCGGATCGCCTGGCGCGGTCTGGCTCAGGCGCCGGCAGCCGGTGATCTCGGCGCGCGGCGTGTACAGCGTATCGCTGGCGAACACCTGCATGGCATAAGCACCATCGGCGGTGGCATAATTCCCGCTTATCGGCGGGCCGAGGCGCTCAGCCAACGCCACCTGGTGAAATTTCCACTCTGGGTGATAGGCCTGGTTGCCCTTTAGCGCGACGCGGCCGGCGCTGGCGGCCAGGCTGGTGCGGTAGCTCGCATCAATCAGCGCGCGCCGCAGATTGCCCTCCGGCAGCGCGCTGAGATTTTGCACAGCGGTCCATTCGCGGCCTTTGTTGCAGATCGTGTCACGCGCGAACGGTTGGTAGCCATATGAGCCATCGACCTGTAGCTGATTGGGGTCGCTTGGCGCCATTGGCGCGCCCAAATCGAATTTGGCGGCGTGCAGATGAAACGACCAGTCAATGTGATACGCGCCGCCACGCTGTTTATAGGTCTGATCTTGCAGAAATAGCCACAGCCGCTGAACGGCCTGCGGGTCGTCCTCATCGCCCAACACCATGCCGCGCGACACGACAACCGGCGGAGGCGCGGGCGGTTGTGGGGGCACATAATGCACGAGCTTGCCGAGCTGCTTATCGCCAACCGGCGGCTGCCAGCGCATGATCGCGTCTTCTTCCAAGTTGTAATAGATCAGCAGCCGGTCGAGCAGCCAGTGTAGCGCTTCGATCTGCGCCGCATGCGCGTGGCCGTCGAGCTGATACTCGAGCATAACCCCAACGCTGTTCGTATCGATGTTGCGCACCCGATTCTTCCATCTGGCGCGGCCGCTATGGTGCGCGGCGCGCTTATACGGCACCAACTGCGTGATCGTGCCATCGGCGGCGACATAAAAATGTGGAGCGAAGGTGGAGCCACGAGCGGTAAAGTTGGTCAAAGATTCGAACGCGGACCCAAGGTCGCTATGAAGCACGATGAGATCAATGCGGCTGCCGCGCCGCGCCGCGCTAGCGGATGGCGGGGCAGCGCGCTGCTGAACGTCATACTCGGCCATGGAGCCTCCTTTTGCTATCGCCGGATCAAAGGCACCTATCTTCCTCGTTCTCCTCAGCCAAACTTCACGTCGCTCTCGGCGGCAGCGTAGAACTGTACGACAGCCAGGTGAGCGTAAAACAACGCGCTGCACGCCAGCCAGAGCATAAGGAGATTAAATGGCCAACCTATAAATCGACCCGCCACCCCCAACAGCAGCGCCGGCAGGTAGGCTGGCAGCGACTGGAACCGCGCCCGCAGATAGATCCAGCGCACCCGCGGCTCCAGCACCTTGCGCACCGGTCGAATCCCAAGAGCCTCTTCGATGCGTCCGGTATCGGCATAGATCAGGCGGCCGATTGGGGACACACCGGCAATAAACACTGCCAGCTGGTAAAGCAGCACCACTGCCAAGCTAACCTGCGTGAACCATGCCAATGCGGTCGAGTTCGAGCTCAGCAGCAGCGCGCCAATACACAAAAACAGCAGACCAAAGGCAAAAATTGGCAATCCGAAAAAGAGGATGTCGATCAGAATCGCGAAAAGGCCGATCAGATAACGCAGCGACCACTCGCGCCAAGGCGGCAGCGGCGTTGGAAAGCCTTTGCGAGTATTTTCCAGGCTTTGCATCTCGAGCCCGGCCGCCCAAGGGTAGCCAATCACCGTAAGCATCAGCGCCCCGCCAATCAAGATTTTGCGCCACCACAGTGGGTCGCGGTGGATGGTGGCGAGCGCTGTTCGTAGGTTCATGTGGGCAGAAGACAGAAGACAGCAAACAGAAGGCAGATAGCGATATTAAACTGTCTTCTGTTTGCGGTCTCCTGTCTGATCTCCTAATAAATACTGCCGTAGTACCTCGAGCGCCAGAGTGCCAACAAATTCCCAGCCTTCGTCGAGCGCGAGATCGAAGCGCCGATTGGCCTCGACAATGCCATTTGGGTGCACCAGCACGACGGCGACCATCGTGAAGCCATCGGCGCCTGCGGTCGAGGCAGGCTGTACGCCAAGCGCCAATGCCGAGCGCCAGTGATCGCGCGCCGAGAGCGCACCCGAGCGCGCCAGGCTCATGGCGGCTTTGTCATCGGCCGGTCGGTCGAGCGGATGGATCATCGCGCCGCGCAGCATCGAACGGCCTTCGGCGATTGCGCTCAGCACGCGGAAAGTCGGCCCACGATCGTTGCCTTCGTAGAGCGCCAGCGAGAGACCACGCTCATCCATCAGCCGGGCGACGGTCGCATCCAGATTCTCCAAGCCAATCAGATACTGGCCGATACGTTGGCGAATGGTCGCCTCGACGGCGTCGGCCAGTGCCTCGGCTGCGGCGCGGCTGTCGGCCCGCGCGCCGATTCGCAGCTCGTATTGCGCGCGCTTGGCCGAGATTCCGAGCGTTGGATTATCCTGCGCCATCAAGTCGGCCACCAACTCACCGATCCGGCTCTCGCTCAGGCCGGCGGCATGTAGCGTGCGCACCAGAATGATGCCGGTTTGGCGGCGCTCGACGGTCAGGTACGGCAACACCGCGTTTTCCCATAGGTAGCGCATCTCAGACGGCACCCCAGGCAGCACTATCACCGTGCCGCTCTTGGCTCGGTCGGGATTCCGCGCATCCTCGACGATGAAGGATGGCGCGGTGCCGCGCGGGTTCTCGATGATCCGCGCTCCCTCCGGCACATAGGCCTGGCGGCGGTTGCTTTCGCTCATGGCGCGACCGAACGAGCGGAAACGCGCCTCGATCTGGTCGAGCAGGTGCTGATGGAACACCAGTGGTCGCCCAAGCGCCTGCGCCACCGCGTCACGCGTCATATCGTCGACGGTTGGGCCAAGCCCGCCAGTGCAGATCACCAGATCGGCGCGGTCGAGCGCCTCGCTGATCGTAGCAGCGATGCGTTCCTGATTGTCGCCGACCACAGTTTTGCGAAACAGGCTGACGCCAATCCCGGCCAGCTGGCGCGCAAGATACGCGCTGTTGGTATCGATCGTCTCGCCCAGCAGCAACTCGGAGCCGATCGCGATCAGTTCAGCGTTCATATATGTCCGTTGTCTATTGTCCGTTGTCTGTTGATAGCAACAGACAACGGACAACCAACCACTGGTAAATCATTCTTTGTGTGCGAGGCGCGCGCGGAAATCACCCCACAACTCTTTTTCGCGGGCGGCGCTGGCCTGGCGCGCCACATCGAACGTATCGCTCAGCAAGCCGCGGATGCCCTGGCGCGTCTCCGCGCCCGAGCGCGGCGCGGTAATGATCACCGCCGCAGCGCCAATCGCCGCGCCGATCGCAAAGCCTAAGAGGAATCGGCCCATACTCACTCCTTATGGTTAAATATCGCAAAGGTCAAAGGCGGCCTTCAACGCCGCGCGTGGGTCGCCTTGAGGCACGAACTCCTGGCCAATATAGCCGCCATAGCCGGTTGCGGCGATCGCGCGCGCAATCGCCGGGTAGTTCAGCTCCTGCGCGTCGTCGATCTCGTGGCGGCCAGGCACGCCCGCGGCGTGGTAATGTCCGATCAGATCGCTATGCGCTCGAATTGTACTGATAATATCACCTTCCATGATTTGCATGTGGTAGATATCATACAGCAGTTTCACCCGCGGCGAGCCAACCATACGGCATACTTCGGCGCCCCAGCTTGTGTGATCGCCCTGATAATCGGGGTGATCGATCGTGCTATTGAGCAACTCCAGCACCAGCGTCACACCGGCAGCTTCGGCCGCCGGCGCGACCCGCCGCAAGCCTTCAGCGGCAATCTCCGCGCCCTGGGCATCGCTAAGGCCGGCGCGGCTGCCGCTGAAGCAGATTAGGTTTGGAATCGTCCACTGATTGGCATGCTCCAGATTTCCCAGAATCTCGCGCTCGATCCGCTCGTGATGCTCGCGCCGGTTTAGCCCTTCGGCGATCGACGCATGCCCGGCAATCGAAGCAATCCGCAGGCCATGCTCCCTGACGAGTTGCCAGTGCTCCGGCGGAACGAGTTCAACCGCGCCATAGCCAATCTCAGCAGCGGTGCGCAGCAACGCTTCCGGCGTCATCGCGCCCGGCACGAAGCACCACCAGGCGAGCGACTGTTTTAGGCGCGCCATCGCGAGCGACTCCTTTAATCACTATAAGACTGGAAAGGACGAGCTTTTCTAACTAGCGTTGGTCATCCCATTGTAATCGAGGACCATCGAGAAATAAAGGTACTGCGTTTAATACATTTCGGCCTAGAATGCCATAGGATTGATCAATTAATAGAAACTGTCCTCGAAACGTACGCCGGCAGAAAATCAACTCCAGATGAACAGCTGGAGCAAAACTCGTATGGCCATCAAAGCCGACGAGTTCATAATTACTATCAGATACAAGTGTGGGATCTAATGTGTATATTGAAGCACGTGGAACTAGAGTTATGTCAGCGCCAGTGTCCAGCAGCATTGGCACATCTGAAACAACCAGTCCAGCATCCCGCTTGCGCAGTGTTACCAATGCTAATGGCGCAGCAGCCTGAAACAGGGTTGCATCATATGATGACATCAGAAGAATCCTCGATGACCTCGAGCATGAAATCTGCGATTTGTTCAGGGCGTGCTAACCGTGGGCTAGAGATATGAGCGGTCTGCTCCACCTGTATGCTAGGAACGATAATATACACCTTTGTGTTATCAGATAGTTGAACATCATTCATCAATCGTATTTGCCCATGCTCAACCACACCTTCAAGAGTCACAATAGTCATGATAATACCTCCATACCCTGAAAAGCCGATTAGTCGCCACCTCGGATATTGCAGATTGTAGATCGCATTTTTGAAGATAGAAGATAGAGATGGAACATCGCGATGCAGTACGATACAATATGCCGCTTGGCTCTTCTATCCTCTATCCTCCGTCTTCAACCATTGGCGGGGGCTTTCCGCCGTCGTGTACTAGCTCTTCGCCGCGATCTCAGCCCTGGCACGCTCGACGAACGCATCCACCGGCATTGGGCCGAGATCTTCGCCATTGCGCAAGCGCACCGCCACCGCGCCGGCGGCCTGTTCCTTATCGCCGATTATAAGCATGTACGGAACCTTTTGCAACTGCGCGCGGCGGATCTTGGCCTGCATACGATCCTTGCTCTCATCAAGCTCGACCCGCAGCCCGGCCGCTTCCAACCGTTGCTTCAGCTCGCGGCCATACGCGCCGTGTTTCTCATCCGAGATCGGGATGATCGCCACCTGCACGGGCGCAAGCCAGGCCGGAAATGCTCCGCCGAAGTGCTCGATCATCACACCCATGAAGCGCTCCGTGGAGCCCGTCACCGCGCGGTGGATCAGCACCGGCGTATGCGGCTGGCCATCCTCGCCGATGTACTCGACTCCCAGGCGCGCTGGCTGGATGAAATCGATCTGAATCGTCGAAAGCTGCCACTCGCGGCCCAGCGCGTCCTTGGCCATGAAGTCGGCCTTGGGGCCATAGAACGCGGCCTCGCCTTCGACCGCCTCGTAGGCCACAGCGTTGGAATCGAGCGCCTGCTTGAGCGCCGCGATCGCCATCGACCACTTTTCTTCATCGCGCACATACTTGCCCTCGGCATCCGGCAGCGAGAGCTGGACGCGGTAGTCCGTCATCTGATATGCCGCCAGCACCTCGCGAATGAGCTGCAGGCAGCGGCTGAATTCCACCTGGATCTGCTCGGGCGTACAAAACACATGGCAGTCGTCCTGCGTCACCGAGCGCACCCGCGTGAGCCCGCTGAGCGTGCCCGTCGGCTCGTAGCGATACAGCGTGGCAAACTCGGCGAAGCGCAGCGGCAGCTCGCGATACGAGTGTACGCCCATCTCCTTGAATAGCGTCATGTGGCTCGGGCAGTTCATTGGCTTGAGCCGGTAGGCCACGCCTTCATCCTCCATTGGCGGAAACATCACATCGGAATAGTTTTCGTAGTGGCCGGATTTATGGTACAAGCTCTCCTTGACCATATGGCCAGTCCAAACATGCTGGTAGCCGTACCTCGTCTGCGCCTCGCGCACATAGCTTTCCATCGTGTAGCGCAGCATCTCGCCCTTGGGCGTGAACAACGGCAGCCCTGGCCCGACGTCGTCGGCGAAATAGAACAGGCCGAGTTCCTTGCCAAGCTTGCGGTGATCGCGACGCTTGGCTTCTTCCAGGCGGAACAGGTAATCGTCGAGCTCGGCTTTGCTGTTCCAGGCCGTGCCATAGATCCGCTGCAGCATCGGCTTCGATGCGTCGCCGCGCCAGTATGCTCCGGCCACGCTCAGCAGCTTGAAGCCCTCGGGCGGGATGTTGCCCGTGCGCTCGACATGCGGCCCGCGGCAGAGATCTTCGAACGTATCGTGCTTGTATGTCGAGATGACCGTATCGCCGTGATGCGTCTCGCCGTATTCGTCCAGGCCATGCGCCAGCCCGTCGATCAACTCGAGCTTATATGGTTGATCGGCGAACAGTGTGCGCGCGGCGTCGGCGCCGACCTCGCGATACTCGAATGGGTAATTGCCCTTGATAATCCGGCGCATGCGCTCCTCAATTGCCGTCAGATCTTCGGGCGTAAGCGGGCGCGGCAGGTCGAAGTCGTAGTAGAATCCATCCTCGATCGGCGGGCCGATCGCGATCTTGCCTTCGGGGAATTCTTCGAGCACGGCTTCGGCCATCACATGCGCCGCCGAGTGGCGCAGGCGATAATAAGGGTCTTTGTCGGGTGAAACTGGCATGATAACCTCCAATATTGAGTTATGAGTTTTAAGTTGCCGAATTCTCCCAATTCAAAACTCAAAACTTAAAACTCATAACTTGAGCTAGCCTTCAACATTAATGACGATCGCGCCTTGCTCGACGCGGACTGCTGTAATCTTGCGGCCTTGCAGAGCCAGCTGATCGTTCAGCTGCTTCTCCAGCGAGCGGGTGAGCTCGGGCAGCGCGATAAACTGCTCAAGCGGGCCGTCCAGCTGCGGGTTGACCGCAATAATGCGATTATTTTGCACCGCCAGGCCCATCCTGGCGGTGCTGGTAGTGCCGAGTGCTTTGAGATCGGCCTGTACCTCGTCGGGCACAAAATGGACGGTGGCCGAGTCGAGCGGTTTGAGCGAGCTAGCCCGCGACGCCAGATAGTCATTTGCCTGGGCCTCGGTAATGCGTAATGCGCCGGTAGGCAGCGCCGCGATCGCGGTTGGCAGCGAGGCCGCTGCGCCCTGCTCGGCCTGCTGGTTCAGCTGCCCGCCAATCTGTCCGCCGACGAATTGGCTCACCTGCGGTCGCAGCCAGAAACGGTAGGCCAGCACCACGATCAGCACCACCCAAACCAGAACCACCAATGCCAGCAGGCAGCCGTTTCTATTGCGCCGGCGACCATAGTAACGCTCGTTTCGGTAGCTCATTGTATTCTCCTGGGTCAGTTGTCAGTTGTTCGTAGTCAGTTAAGAACACAATCGACGACGGACGACTGACAATGAACCAAAATAAAAAACCCTCATCCCGCGATCGGGACGAAGGCTTGCTTCGTGGTTCCACCCAACATTCAAATTGTAAATTTCAAATTGTATATTGCACTAAGCGCCAGCAGCAATATACAATTTGCAATTTGCAATTCCTTGTAGGCCAATAACGCTGGCCAGACGCGCCGCCTTACTGCAGTGTTCGGGCGGCGGCTCGGAGGTGGTGCCCGCCTGGCTCGTGGCCGGTCGCGCTCGCAGTCGGTGGCGCTTCCTCCCTGAGGGCTGTAGCCAGGTGACGTGTCCTCGTCAACGCAATCTTTGCATTTATTCGGCTAGATCATAGCACGCGCGCAAAGGTGAGTCAAGTGGGTAATAGGTCGTATTTCTACAATATCGCGAATATGGCACAAACCTTGACAGCGCCATGTAATGTAAGTACACTTTGCACTCGATTACCTCGCTGTTATCGTGCATCCGCCGTCTGGGCTAGAAATTACACCGGTGCGCGCATCCGCGAGCGATGAGCATGACTATGCGCTTTCAACTCGTCTGTTTCGACGCCGGTTTCACACTGATCGACGCGCGCCGCCCCATGAAGGCGAGTGTCGCCGCGGTGCTCGCCAGCGCTGGCGTGCCGCCGACCGAGGATGCGCTCCACCGTGCCTGGGAGATCGCCGACCGCTGGTTTTGGCAAGAGTACCACCGGCCAGATAACAACACCTGGGCGTCCGACGAGCGGATCATGGCGACATGGCGCCACTATCATCGGCTGATGCTGCGCGAGTTGGGCGTGCCCGACGAAGATGGCGCAATCGTCGAAGCGGTGGCCGCCGCGCACTTCGGCATCGACAACTGGCGACTCTACCCCGATGTCGTGCCAACCCTCGAGGCGCTCCGCGAACGAGGCTACACGATCGGCATCGTTTCCGATTGGAGCTCGCGGCTGACGCTGATCCTCGACGCCCTTGGTATTAGCCCCTACCTGAACTTCGTGCTTGCATCGGGCGCGGCCGGCGCCGCCAAGCCCGACCCACACTTCTACCATATGGCTGCCCGGGCCGGCGGCGTGGCACCGCACCAGGCGCTGATGGTCGGCGACAGCTACCACGCCGACGTGCTCGGCGCGCGTGCCGCGGGCATGCACGCACTGCTGCTCGACCGTGCGGGCACGGCCGATCCGGTCGACGTGCAGGTTATCCGCTCGCTTGCCGAGTTGCCGGCGCTGCTCTATTGAGAGGACTTACGCAGTGGACGCCAACATTGAACCACCACGGATTAAAAAATCGCTCGTATCGAACGTTTTTTGTTCTGCGAACGAAAAACGTTCGGTGCGACTAACCGCGTAAGTCTGGTCAATTGAGTCCTACACTTTCTGGTGGAATCGAGCATACACGAAAGTTCTCATGCAGCAACTAACCTTTTATCTTCAGCTGATCGTGATTCTTGGCGCCGCGACCGCATTGGCCTGCTGGGCTGGCTGGGGACTGACCCGGCTGGCGCTGCCCGAGTCGCTGCAGGCGTATCGCGGGCTCCTAGCGCCGCTGCTTGGCTACGCCGTGGTGATCGTGGTCGGCTACTGGTTTGTCCGCACGGTCAGCGGGCTGCCGCTAGCGCTGGCTGTGCTGCTGCCAATCAGCGGCGCGCTGAACTTCATAGCATGGCGGCGCGGCGGGCCGCCGCACGTGGGCGCCACCATACGCGAGCATCTGCCGCTGCTGCTGCTGCTGCTCGCTACGCTGATTGTTGGCATCGCGCCATTGCTGCACTACGGCCATCCAGCGGTGATCGGCGCCGGATGGGATATCGAAACCGCGCTGCCGACCGCCCGTTATATCGAGCGCGGCCCGATCGCGGCAATCGCGCAGGCCGCCCCAAATCCGCTGCGCGATCTGGTGCGCGACCCACCGCGCATCGGCAAGACCGTCGGCTTCGCGGTATGGCAGGGCAGCCTGAGCGTGCTGACAGGAATCGAGGATATCTTGACCTTCGCGCCGCTGCTGGCCTGGCTGCGCACGCTCGTCGTGCTGGCCGTGTATGTGTTGTTCCGCACAACGCTCGGGCTGCGGCGCGGGCCGGCCCTGCTCGGCGCGGCCTGGACCAGCGCCGGAGCACTAATGTTGTGGATCTCATATTTCAACTTCGAGAAACAGCTCGCGGCCTGGCCGCTCATCCCGCTTGGCCTGCTGCTGGCCGTGGCGGCGGTCGAAGACATGGCGGCGCGCGGTCGGCGCGCATGGCCGGCTGTGCTGACGGCGGCAACCGCATTAACCGCGCTGGCGGTAGCCTACTATCCGGCGCTGACGCTCTGGGTGCCGCTGGCATGTGGGCTCGCCGCGGCAATTCTGATTCAGGCGCGGAAACGCGTGCGGCTCCTTGGGGCCGCGCTGGCGTTGGTGGCGGCCACCACGCTGATCGGCGCCCCGGCGATCATCGATTACTGGCGCGGCTTCGCGTTTCGCTACAGCGAACAGTTGACGTCGCTGGGGGTACTGCGCTACATCCCCGCGACCGACATCCTGGGGCTCACGCCGTACATCCAGGGCCAGCGCAGCACACCGCCGACGCCGCCATGGGCGCTGGGAGGGTTAGTAGCGCTCGGGGGGCTGATGCTGGCAGGGCTGATCCTGCCGACCACGGACCACCGACTACGGACCACTGATCAAGCTAACGCTTCGTGGTCAGTGGTCGGTCGTCAGTCGTCGGATGTACGGCTGCGCTGGCTGGGGATGGCCAGCGGCGTGCTGTTCTATTTGGCCTGGTTACGTTGGTGGCAGCATTACCCGTATGCCTACCTGAAGGGCTCGGCGTATGCCGGCTTCGTGTTCATGGGTCTCGCGGCTGCTGGCTGGCAGGCGATTAGTGTGCGCCTTGCGCCGCGATCACGGCTGGCTGCAGCCGCCGCGCCGCTGCTGCTGCTTGCGTTGATGACCAGCAGCCAGATACGCATTGTCAGCCTCCATTGGGCCAAGCCAGGGTTATACCCCGAAGATTTTCCAGCGCTCATCGAGCTGCGCCGGCTCATTCCTGCCGGCAGCACCGTAACGCTCGCCGACAACCTGCACACCGAAGGTGTGACGAGCGGCCTTGCCGCCTATATGCTCGATCATACGACCGTCTGGGGCCACGTTAAAACTGGCTATACCTCGGCTACCACCGGAGCGCCCGACGCAATTGGCGAGTATGCACTGCTGCCGACCAGCGAGGACCCAACGATCTGGGGCTACCAGGAACAGATCTGGAGCGGCGGCTCATATGCGCTCTACCGGCGCCCACCCGGCGTTCTTGCACAGCTGCGCCCCGAAACCTTACTCGTGCCGGGCCAGTCGCTGGCGTTCGCGGTTGGCGCCGAGCGGTTATCACTCAAATCCACCGAGCTTCCTGGCGGGCCGACGCGCCAGATCGAGCTGACGCTGGCCACAACTCAGGATACAAATATCAGCCTAGATGGCAAGATATTCGCGATTCCGGCCGGCGCAGCACAAGTTCGCCGCGCCGCGCCAACCGGGCGGATGCTCGAAGTGCGCAACAATGGCGCGACGCCGCTGCTGCTACGCTCGATCACGCTCTCGAACGGCGGCGATTTGCCAGTCGACGCGGTCCGGCCATTGCGCGCCGCTCTGGTAACCAGCGCCCACGCGACCGCTACCGCGCAAATTGTGACGACGACACTAGAAGCGCTGCTACCGGATGGCGGGCCGCTGACACTTGCGGTCGATATTTGGGATAGCCGGCGCGGCACTCATTATGGCTGGTATGGAATCACGTTGAATCCCAGCGCACGCATGCAGACCGCCACATTCAGCCTGGATCTGCATAGCGGTGCGGCACAGGCGCCGGCCGGTGCCGAAGCGGCGATCCCGTTCGGTGCGCAATTCGAAGGGATGCGCGAGGGCGACTATACCGCACATTTGAACGTCAGCGCCGGAGCCGGGTTGCTGGCCCCGCCTAGCCGGTTGTTCTCATTCCGGGTTGGCCGCGACGGCTCGATTTCCAAGATCGAAACTCAACCGATCCCGCTCTTGATGACGACCACCAACCGGCCCCCACAGCCGTTCGACGCCCAGGTTGGCGACGACGTACATCTGCTCGGCTATGCGCTCGACAAGGCCAGCGTGCATCCTGGCGGCACATGTACGCTGACCCTGTGGTGGGAGGCGCAGGCCGATGTGTTCGACGAGCGCAACGTTCTGGTGCACCTGCTCAGCCCAAACAACGCCATCACCACTCAGGCCGACGGCGCGCCGGCCCATGGAACGCGGCCCACCAGCCAGTGGCGCGCCGGCGACATCGTGATCGATTCGCACGAGATCACCCTGCCGGCCGACCTGCCGCCGGGTGAGTATACGCTGGCGGTTGGCATGTACCGCTGGCCATCGCTCGAACGGCTAGCGCTGCGCATGGGCGATACACAGCAGGCCGACGACGTCGTACGCATTCCGATCAGCGTGTCACACTAATGTGTTCTTCATATGACGACCAAACTCATGCCGTGGCACGCATTTCGCTGTTCATAGCGATACATCGATGGTTATGTAAATGAGGAACCCGCGATGTCGAAGCGAGACATCCTGAACTATCAACGCCAGCGGCTCCACAAGCACCGCTCGCTCAACCGCGCGGCGCTGAGCGGCGAACCAACCGAAGACGAGCGCCTGCTCGCGACGCCGCGGCCCACACAGGAGCCTTTTACCCATAGTGATCCCTGGCGCGTCCTACGGATCATGGGCGAGTTCGTCGAAGGCTTCGACGCGCTGGCCAGCCTCGGGCAGGCGGTGACGATCTTCGGCTCGGCGCGCATCCGCGAGCCCGACCCGATGTACCAAGCAGCCGTAGAAACAGCGCGGCTGCTGGGCGATGCCGGATTTACGATTATCACCGGCGGCGGGCCTGGCATCATGGAGGCCGGCAATCAGGGCGCGCGCCTAGCACATGCCAAGTCGGTCGGGCTGAACGTCGAGCTGCCATTCGAGCAGCATGTCAATCTATATATCGATATCGCGATCGAATTTCGGTACTTCTTCGTACGCAAGACCATGTTTGTCAAATACGCCCAGGCCTTTGTGATCTTTCCCGGCGGTTTCGGTACCATGGATGAGCTGTTCGAGGCGCTGACCTTGATCCAAACCGGCAAAGTGCAAGACTTCCCAGTGATTCTCTACGGCTCAGCCTACTGGGGTGGGCTGATCGAATGGCTGCGCACGACCATGCTGGCCGAGGGCAAGATCGCCAAGGCCGATCTGAACCTGCTGGTGATGTGCGACTCGCCGGCCGAAGTGCGCGACATGATCGTGCGTTCGGTGCAAGAGCAACGCTGGCGCACTGAGCACGAGGCCGCCGCACGCGACGTGACTCGCCGGGTGATGAGCGAAGGGCAATAGTAATTCGTAGGGACACGATATATCGCGTCCCTACGCACGACGATCGCTATCGAGCGTTATAGTCCTGCGAATAGGTCGATCAAGGTTCCGTCGGGGTCGGCCACTACTGCGTAGCGCTGGCCCCAGAAAGCATCCCAGGGTGGTGTATGACCGCGATAGCCAGCGGCGACGATCCGCTGATAAAGCGAATCTACATCGGCCGGACTATCGCACTTAAAGGCCAGGCCGATGCGCTGGCCGACTGGCTGCGGCCAGTCCGGGTAGATACCGCGAATCAGCTCTTCGGTATCCCAGGCGATCCGGTAGCCATTCGGCGTCGTGACCTCGACATGCGCTTCGCCTTCGACCCCTTCGGGAATTGCCAGGCCGAGCATGCGATAAAACTTCAGCGCTGCGGCCATGTCGCGCACCACGATGCCGATCATATCGGGTTGAACTGCCATTACATTCTCCTTTAAGCTCATGTGTTCCAAGACCATAGGAACAGTATACCAAAGCAACGGTGACAACTGTATGTCACCATTTTTTAGCATTGAGCATCAATAACGATGGACAGCCGCGTAACGATTGCCCAATACCATCGTCGGCATGAGCCCGGCCATACCCCTGCCGGGCTCCTGCCCCGCTCCTGCCTGCTGCGCTGAAATCATGGACTGTGCCGCGTGGCAGTACCATCGCAGATGATCGACCACGACCCGCGCGTCGGGGCCTACGCCGCGCAGCGTTGCCGAGGCGGCGTTGCGCTGCCGCATCAGGCCAACATAATATAATCCCGGCATAGTCTACTGCATATGGCGCCGCAGGTCCGCGTCCGCACCCAATCCGGCCACTGGCTGGTGCTACACGCGTCGCGAGTGTCCGGCAAAGTCGGCCAGGGACCAATCGCGATCGTCATCGAGGCCGCGCGCCCAATCGAGATTGCGCCGCTGATCGCGCAGGCATACGACCTTTCGCCGCGCGAGCGCGCCGTAACCCAGTTGGTGCTGCGAGGATTATCGACCGCTGAGATAGCGGCAGAGATCCATGTCTCGGCCAACACCGTCCAGGATCACCTCAAGGCGATCTTCGACAAGGTCGGCGTGCGCAGCCGGCGCGAGCTGGTAGCGCAGATTTTCGCCCAGCAGTATGAGCCCAAGATGGAGATGCAGGTGGTATAAGAATGTTCAGGTTGCCGATGCTGTTGCTCCGGATCGTCATACATAGTTGCATCGTACTTGCCCGCGGAGTATACTGAGAGTGCGCCATCCAATCGACTGAGGGGGTACGCCGATGGCTGTTGATATCCACACACTTGATCTCAAAATAGTGCGGGAGACTGATGGGCTGGAGGTTGATCTCCTGCCGCTCCAGGGAATCTGGACGGAAGAGCAGTATCTTCGACTGACCGATCAGACGCGATATCTGATTGAGTTTACTGATGGGGTGATCGAGGTTCTACCTATGCCAACCGACAACCATCAAGTCATGCTACTGTTTCTCTACGAAGTGTTGCGGGTGTTTCTGCAGAGAGTGGGCGGTAAGGTGCTCGTCGCGCCACTTCGCCTCCAGATTCGTGCGGGCAAACAGCGGGAACCAGATCTTATCCTCGTGCGCGACGCCAACGACCCGCGCCGCCAGAATCGCTACTGGCTCGGCGCCGACTTGGTAGCCGAGATCGTCAGCCCCGACGACCCCGAGCGCGACACGATCGTGAAGCGGGCCGATTATGCCGAGGCGGGCATCCCCGAGTATTGGATCGTCAATCCTTTGGACGAAACGATCGCCGTGCTCCAACTGGCGGGTAGTGCGTACACGGAATATGGAATCTTCCACCGTGGCGAGATGGCCCATTCGGCTCTGCTCGACGGCTTTACGGTTGCGGTCGACGCCGTACTCGACGCCGAGTAGCGTACCCGAGCGTACTGCGCACGTCATTCATATTGCCGTAACAGCTCTTGCGCCAGCCTTTGAATGCTCTGGCGCAGCTCGAGCGGGCCATGCACGGTCGCTTCGGCGCCCAGGCCGGCGAAATACCGCGCGAACCAGTCGAGCTCGCTTGGCGGGCAACGAAACGCCAGCCGGCCGGCGCCATCGGGCAGGGGCACGATCTGCTGGCCAAGCTGCGGCTCGCTCTCGACATACGCTACGCCCCAGGCGGTCAGGCTTACCACCACCTCGGGGTGCGATTCGTGGCCATATGGGCGCGCGATATCAGGCGGTGCGGGCGGAAGCTCGGCTGTGGCCGGCGCCAATGCGCGAAACCGGTCGACCCGGAAGACGCGCTCTTCCTGTCGCTCGTAGGCATATGCACGGCAATACCACAAGCCATTCTGAGTCGATACCTGCCGCGGCATGATATGCAGCGTCGATACGCGCTCGGCCGATTGGTACGTCACCTGGAGCCATTGCTGCCGCCGGGCCGCCGCAATGATCTGGTCGAGGAACGGTGCACGCTGGGCGCGGCGCGGAATATCGACGCTGACGGTCGCCAGCAAGTGCTCGACATCCTCGATTTGTTGCTGCGGCAAGAGCGTGCGCAGCTTCGCGATCAGCGATACGCGCTCTTGCGCGAACGGCGCCTCGCTTAGCCGTGCGATCGTATCGAGCGATAGGAGCAGCAGAAATGCCTCGTGCGCGCTGAGGCGTAGCGGCGCCAGCACATAATCGAGCGGCAACGAGTAGCCGCCGCCAGCGCCCTCACGAGCGATGATTGGCACGCCCATCTCGCACAGCGCTTGAACATCTCGCAGGATCGTGCGCTTCGAAACCTCGAATTGCTGCGCGATCTCCTCGGAAGTGCGCGGCTTAGCCTGCAACAAGAGCAGAATAGCGGTCAGTCGATCGATGCGATTCATGGCTTTATGAATGGCCAATAGATACATGCGGCCACAATCTTGTTTTCTCCTTTCAGTCGAAAGTCGGAGCGCAAACGCGTGATCGGGTGCTATACTAGCTTGGAAGATTTCGTCTACTTGAGCAGCGGCATGAATATAGCACAACTACACCCTATACCAACCAGCCCTTTCTTGCCAGGAGGAATTGGCGCAATTCCTCACTTCGGCGTCGAAGATAGGGATACTGCGCCCATTTTTCGACGGCTTTTGAGCTAATAATACACTGATCTTCAGCGTAGCGGCCGCGGGCGTGAGTATCAACGCCCGCGGCCGTTTGCGTTGGCTTGCCGTGGGCGTGTGGCAGCCCGCGGTTGGTGCGTACGCTTCACGCGCACCGCGGGCCGGCGGGGGTAATTTTGCATGCGCGTGGAGGTACAACGATGCTCCATTTCAATAATGAAGATCATACCGGCGATCAGCGATTACCGCTGATTACCAGCCGCAATAATCCAACTGTGAAGGCTATTCGCGGCCTGGCCAGCCGCAAGGAGCGCGAGCGCACCGGCCAATGTTTCGTCGAGGGATTGCATCTGGTGGCGTCCGCCGTCCAGCAGGGCGCCACGATCGACGCTTGTGTGGTCGCGCCGGATCTGCTCACCAGTGCGTTCGGGCGCGATCTCGCCCGCGCGATTGTCGATCATGGCGCACGGCGGCTTGAAGTGACGGCAGACGTATTTCACGGCCTGGCAGTCAAGGATCGCGCCCAGGGACTCGGTGTAGTGGTGAGGCAGCGTTGGGAGGCGCTGGCAGGCCTCGACGCGAGCGCTGGGCGCCGCTGGGTGGCGCTCGACACAGTGCAGTACCCTGGCAACCTGGGCGCCATTCTGCGCACTTGTGACGCGGTAGGCGGAGCTGGCATCATTCTACTCGGCGACACGGCCGATCCCTATGATCCGGCGGCGGTGCGCGCTAGTGCGGGTGCGATTTTCGCGCAGCTGCTTGCACGGGCCAGTTTCGCTGAGTTTATGGAATGGAAGCGCCGCAATCGGGCGATGGTGGTGGGCACCTCGCCAATGGCGACGCTGGATTACCGCAAAGTGGCGTACCAGCCGCCGGTAGTGCTGCTGATGGGCAGCGAGCCGCGCGGCCTCGGGCGCGAGCAGCAGGACATGTGCGATGTCGTGGTCACCATCCCAATGATCGGCCGAAGCGATTCGCTCAACCTGGCGGTAGCCGCTAGCGTGGTGTTGTACGAGATTTTCCACCAGCACCAGCGCTAGAATGAGCAAGTTCCTGGGATTCCTTCAGTTCCCAGCGCTTGCGGTAGGGAACTGAAGGAAATCCAGGAACCTCTGTCATACCAGCTTTAATCTGCTACGCCCGGCAGACAGCCAGCACCTCGCCGCTGGTCAGCGCCAGCAGGTCCTGCGGCGCCAACCCGATCAGCACAGTCGGGTCGCCCGTGCCGCCGTAGACACGCTCGAGCCGCATCACCGCCGGGTCGATCAGCGTCGGCAGCGGCGTACGGTGCCCGAACGAGGGCATGCAGCCCACCACAAAGCCGGTGATCGCAAACGCCTGATCTGGCTTGGCCAGGCCGACCTTCTTGCGCCCGACTGCAAAGCGCTGTGCCAGCGCGCGGTCATCAATCCGTGCGTGGCCGACGGCAATCACCAGCACTGGCGCACCGGCGGCCACGCAGACAATATTTTTGGTCATCGCCGCCACTGGAAGACCCAGCGCCGCCGCGGCCGCCTCGACGGTCGGCATCGCGCGATCGGTGGGGTGCAGCGTCGCGGCGATGCCGCGCGCCGCCGCGAAATCGCGCAGCGCTTCTGGGCTGCGCAGTGATTGATCCATAAAAAGAGAACTCTTTCATCCTGGTACAGCATTACCATGGCGCGGGGACTGCCGACTCACCCAGAGGGTACCCGGCGGCAGGGGAAGCGCCGGGCACCTTGTCTATCGTGCACATATGTGCTATGAATGGTATCCTACCCGTATGCAGCGCACAATTCGCATCCAACTTGAACTCTCGCCCGCCCGTCACGTCGAACAACCGTTTCCTGGGTCAGCGGCGCTGGAAGGCGATCGAAGGCCGCTACTTCAGGCACATCCGCGCTCTGCAACAGCGGGGCAGCCGCTCGGCCAAACGGCAGTTGCGGAAACTCAAGCGCAGAAGGGCGCGGTTTCGGAGAGATGCCGATCACGTCCTCAGCAAGCAGATCGTGCAAGCCGCCAAGCCAGGCGCGACGCTCGTGCTGGAAAACCTCAAAGAGATTCGCAAACGGATGCAGGCCAAACGGCGCTCCCCGACCAAGCGCCGGATGCATACCTGGCCGTTTTTGAGCCTCAAGGCCAAAATTGCGTACAAGGCCGAGGAGCGGGGCTGTACGGTGGTTGCGGTTGATCCGCGACATACCTCGCAGACGTGTAGCTGCTGCGGGCATACTGCCCGCACCAACCGCCGTTCCCAGAGTGACTTTTGGTGTCGGCAGTGTCATGTCCGGCTCAATGCTGACATGAATGCCGCTCGCAATATCGCGGCCAAGCACCGTGCCGGCGGGGGCATATCCCCTGCCGGTGGGCTGCGCAACCAGCCCATCGTGTCCAAGCTGACGCCTGTGGCGTCAGGTTGAGGCGCAAGTTGTCCACCTTTAGGCGACAGTTGTTGACCGATAGATCTCCAATGCACGTTTTCACAATAGCCCTTATAATACAATAGCCCAAGCGACCCGATATTGTCGCAGCGAATCACACCATTGAGGGCTTATGTATTTTTTCCGCCTTGGCACCACCGAATGCCTGATCATTCTGGTCGTGCTGATCATCGTGGCAGGGCTGTCGTTCCGTCAGGGCTACTTCCGTGGCCGGCGGCGCAAGTAGCCGCCCAATTGGATCACAGCTCGGTTCTACTTTTGCGCTAATTCGGCGATACTTCGTGCCAGGCGGCCGACTCCCTCAGTGATTCGCTGGAGTGTGGGATGCGAGAAGTTGAGGCGCATTGTGTTCATGCCGCCCCCATTCGCGTGGAATGATTCGCCCGGCACAAATGCGACTTTCTGCTCGAGCGATGCCTCAAGCAATGCAGCCGCGTCAATCTGTTCAGGCAAAGTAAACCATAAGAACATCCCTCCTCTTGGCCGCGTCCACGTCACCTGTTTGGGCATTAGCTTATCGAGCGCCTCAAGCATTGCGTCACGCCGCGCGTGATAGGTCGCGCGTATCGTCGGAACATGCCTGTCCAGCAGACCATCACGGCATGCTTCATAGGCCACCGCCTGTGAGAGGCTGCCGGTATGCAAATCGAGTCCCTGTTTGGCGTGGACGAACTTACTGATGAGTTCTTTCGGGGATGCTACCCAGCCGACGCGAAGACCAGGTGCGAGAAGTTTTGAAAATGTACTTAAATACACAACGTGGCGCAGTTCGCCGTGCATCTCTACATCCATTGCGGCCAATATCGGCGGGCGTGTGCCTTCGTAGTACAACTCGCCGTATGGGTCATCCTCAAGAATCGGGAGACCATACTTTGCGGCGACTTCCAAGAGCGCGCGTTTGCGCTCAGGCGAAGGCGTTATACCGGTCGGGTTCTGAAAACACGACACGACGTAGAGGAAACGTGGCTGCTCACCGCTCTTAAGAATGTTCTCCAGCGCGGATACATCAAGGCCATCGTCGTCCATCGGCAGCGATATGAAACGCGGCTGGTACGGGCGGAACGCCTGAAGCGCTCCCATATAGGTTGGCTCTTCGACCAAAACGAGTGAGCCAGGGTCAATCAGTAGTTTTCCTAGCGTATCTAGTCCCTGCTGCGAACCGTTCAGCGTGAGAATTTGGTCTGTTGGGATTGATAACCCGCGTGCCTGCATCAGTGTAGCGATGAACTCTCGCAGCGGAGCGTACCCCTCAGTCGGGCCATACTGCAAGGCTGCAAGCGGCTTTTCAATGAGTACTCGCTCGGCCGCGGCTGCTATTTCTTCGGTTGGGAAACAATCGGGCGAAGGGAGTCCTCCCGCGAAAGAGATAACTTCCGGTTGTTCGGTCACTTTCAGCAGGTCGCGAATAGCTGAGCTAGTAATGTTCTTGGCGCCAGACGAGAGCCGCTCTGTCCAGAGTGTATTCATGATGCTACGTTCCTAATATTATGAAGCGTGTCGCCAATCGGGAATGACCAGACAACAAGTATATCAGCAGACAACACTCTCAACCAGTGACAATCGATGCTGGGATTGTACGACAATGCCTTTGTCCGCTCGGAGATTAGAGATTGCGACGACACAATCAATCTCTAATCTCCTATTGCCAAATGGGAATTTTACTTTGACCAGCTCTAACTATCCAAGCCGACGACAATCCGCTTGTTGCTCGCGCCCTTGGAGCGGGTCTTGAGTAATCTCACCGTTCCAACCTCGCCGGTTCGTGCGACATGCGTCCCGCCATCCGCCTGCAGGTCGAGCCCAACAATATTGACCGTCCGCACCTCTTTGATCCCTTCTGGAAGCAAGTTAATCTTCGTGCGAATCAGATCGGGAATCTGAAACGCCGCTTCGCGGGGCAGGATCTTCACCTCGATCGGCCGGTCGGCGGCAATCTCCTGGTTCACTTTTTCGACGATCGCTTGAGCTAGTTCATTCGAGAAGTCCTTCAACTCAAAGTCGAGCCGCCCCTCGTCGGTATCCATGTTGCCGCCCGTGACGGGCGCCTGGTAGTCGCGCCAAATGACCCCGCACAGCACATGCAGAGCCGAATGTGTCCGCATGAGTTTATAGCGCCTTTGCCAGTCTATGTTGCCCGTAACGCGGTCTCCGACGCTCGGCATGCCCTCGCCGACCAGCGTATGCCACACCAGATCGCCCTCGCGACGGACCTCGGCGACGTTCCATGTTTGGCTGCCAACGGTCAGCACGCCGGTATCATGCGGCTGACCGCCGCTCGTCGCATAAAATGCTGTCCGATCTAATGCTACGCGATTTCCATCGATGGCGGTCACTTGGGCATCAAATTCCTTGAGGTAGGAGTCGGTATGGTAGAGCAGTTCCGTCATATTTCATTCTTCCTAGCACTACAACGAGACTTTAGCCACAGAGGATAGAGGATGGAGGATAGAGAATAGTCGCTATCTTGCGGCAACCGCTATCTTCAACACTACATCTCTACATGGGTTTCGGCTCGGCTATTGTAGACAATCTGCAAAGGTCCGTCAACCACCTCCGCGCCGGCGAGGTTCGTGGTAGAATCAAAATCATGAACCACCTGTTTCGCGGCAGTGGCGTACGCTTTCTGCTTCCCTATGCGCGGCCCTACTACCGGCACTTGCTGCTGGGCACATTCTACGCACTGATCGGGGCCAGCGCGAGCGCTGTCAGCCCGGCGCTGCTCGGTATGGCGATCGACGAGCTGCGCGCTGGCGTTCGGGTCGGCACGCTGGCTTGGTACGCATTCGGCCTGGTCGCGCTTTCCGGCACATTGGCCTTCTTCCGTTACCAGTTGCGCATGCTGAGCGGCAGCGTCGCCGTTGGCGTCTCCTATACCATGGGCCAGGATCTATTCGCCCGCCTGCTCCAGCTCGATCAGCGCGCGCTCCGCGAGTATGGCACCGGCGACCTGCTTTCGCGCGGCACCAGCGACTTTATCTACATCTGGCGCTTCTTCAGCGCCGGCTTCCAGATGTCGGCGCACGCACTGTTCCTGCTTGGCATCGGCTGCGCGCTGATGGCGCTCACCAGCCCACTGCTGGCCGCAATTGTGGTGGTGATGCTGGCGCTGAGCGTAGCGCTGCAGTTTGGCCTCAACCAGAGGATCGAGCACGCCTTCGTGCGTGTGCAGCGCGAGCTGGCGCGTATGTCGGCGTTTGCCCAAGAGCACCTCAGCGCCGCGCGAATGCTTGCGGCCTACACCCAGGAGCAACCAACCATCGCGACCTTCGACCGGGTGAGCGACGGCTATGCTCACGAGAACATCCGCTATGTGCTGCTTTCCAACGCTATCACGCCGCTGCCGGCCCTGGTTGTCCGCCTGGCGACGACGCTGGTATTGGCAATTGGCGGCATGCTGATCATCCGGCGCCAGCTCACGATCGGCCAATATGTGCAGTTCATCGTCTACCTTGGCCTGTTGAGCACCGCCGCCACGCAGCTCAGCCGGGCGCTGGAGCGGCTGCAGCAGGGCAGCGCTGCCGCCAGCCGCATTGGCGAGATCTTGCTGCGTCGGCCGGCGATCGTCGATACGCCGGAGGCGATCGACCTGCCGATCCGCGGCGCGCTGCGCTTCGAGGGCGTTGGCGTCCGCCACGAGGGCCGCTGGGTATTGCGCGACATATCACTCGACATGCCGGCCGGCACATCGCTCGGCGTTGTCGGGGCTACTGGCGCTGGCAAGAGCACCTTGCTCAGCCTGCTGGTCCGCGTGCGCGACACTGATGAAGGTCATGTGCTAATCGACGGCTATGATGTCCGCCGGATCAAACTGGCCGCGCTGCGCCGCGCAGTTGGGTATGTGCCGCAGGAGACGCTGCTGTTTGGGATGTCGCTGCGCGAGAACATCGCCTTTGAAGGCGCGGAGCTCCTCGATGGCCATATTCTCGCGGCGATGCAGGTCGCGCGCCTCTCCAACGATCTGCCGCAGCTGCCACAGGGGCTGGCGACGATCGTCGGCGAGCGCGGCACGTCGCTCTCGGGCGGGCAGAAACAACGCACCGCGATCGCGCGGGCGCTGGTGCGTGACCCGCGCATCCTGGTGCTGGACGATTCGCTCGCGAGCGTGGATGCCCACACTGCAGCACAGATTCTGGGCGAACTGCAGGCCACCTGGTGCGACCGCACTCGTGTGATCGTCGCCCAACGGATTGCGGCCGTGCGCGACGCCGATCAAATTGTGGTGCTCGACGCGGGGCGGGTCGTCGAGCGCGGCACACACCAGAGCCTTCTGGCGCAGGATGGCCTGTATGCCGCCATGTATCGCCGCGAGCTGCAGCAGGCCGAGCAGGAAGATGACAAGGTGACAGGGTGACAGGGTGACAAATCACCTTGTCAGGGATGGGGTTTCTTCTAAATGGCAGAGAAGCGTCAATATGGAGATCAGGACACCGCGCTGTTCAAACTGCTCGCCGCCACGCTTGCGCCGCACTGGCGCCCGCTGCTGGTTGCGCTGGTGCTGCTGCTGGCCACTGCTGTGCTGAGCCTGGCGCCGCCCTACCTGCTTGGCCAAGCGATCGACGGTCCGATCAGCCAGGGCGATGCGGCGGGGCTCTGGCCGCTGGCCGCGCTGTACGGCGGTGCCGCGATCGGGCTATTCCTGCTCCAGTATGCCCAGACCTACTTTCTGCAGCAAGCCGGTCAGTGGGCGCTGGCCGACCTGCGGACTCAGCTGTTTCGCCACATCATTGGTCAGGATCAGGGCTTTTTTGGGCGCTACCCCACCGGCGAGCTCGTCACGCGCCTGACCAGCGACATCGACGCGCTCAATCAACTGCTTTCGACCAGCGTCGTGACCATCCTGACCGAGAGCGTGACACTGATTGCAGTCGCCGTGGTGATGTTCGCCATCAATTGGCGGCTAGCGCTGCTGGCGTTGGGGGTGCTGCCGGTGTTACTGGTCGTCACGCGCTACTTTCGCTGGCGCATCCGCCGCTCGTCCACCGGCGAGCGGACCGCGCTGGCGCGGATCAGCGGCTTTCTCAACGAACACCTCAACGGGATGCTGCTGGTGCAACTGTTTGGGCGTCAGTCGGTCAGTGCCCAGGAGTACGCCGGCTACAACTATGGCTACCGGCAGGCGCTGCTGGCACTGCGGTGGCATAGCGCGCTGTTCCTGGCCGTACAAGAGATACTATCGTCGTTCGGCATCGCGCTGCTGTTGTATGGCGGCGGCCAGGGAGTGCTGGCCGGATGGGCGACGATCGGGACGTTGGTGGCATTCGTGCAGTACGCCGATCGGGCTTTTCAGCCGATTCTACGGCTTTCCGAAGAGTATAACTCGGTCCAGATCGGCCTTGGCGCGGCCGAGCGCGTGCAGCGCATGCTCGAAACGTCGCCGGCGATTACGCCACCCGCCACGCCTCTGTCGCTGCCACATGTGCGCGGCGCGATCGAGCTGAAGAATGTTTGGTTTAGCTATGCGGCAACGAAGGATGAACGCGCGTCGGTTGTCCGTGGTTCGTTGTCAGTTGCAAATGGCGCCGAACCACAGGCGACGGACGATGGACAACCGACGATGGACGATTGGGTGCTGCGCGATATTTCGCTGTCCATTCCCGCCGGGCAGACGGTCGCGATCGTCGGGGCGACCGGCGCCGGCAAGTCAAGCCTGGCCGGGCTGCTGGCGCGCTTCTACGACCCACAGGCCGGTCAGGTGCTGCTCGATGGCGTCGACATCCGGCACATGGATCTGGCTGAGCTACGGCGGGCTGTGGCAGTCGTACCCCAGGACGCGGTCTGTCTGGCCGGCAGTATCGCAATGAATATTCGCCTGTACCACGACGACATCGCCGACGCGGATGTACGCCGCGCGGCCGAGTTGACCAACGCCGCGCGGTTTATCGAGCAACTTCCAGGCGACTACAGCTACAAGGTCGAGCCAGGCGGCGCGAACTTGTCGGTTGGGCAGCGCCAGCTCCTGGCGTTGGCGCGGGCGATGGCGCTGAGCCCTGCCGGCGTGTTGGTGCTCGACGAAGCAACCAGCAGCATCGATACCGCAACCGAGATGCTTATTCAGCAAGCCCTCGCCCGCATCCTCCATATGCGAACCAGCCTGGTGATCGCGCATCGGCTCAGCACGATTCGCGACGCCGACCGCATTATTGTGATGGAGCGCGGACGGATCATCGAAGATGGGACGCATCGCGCACTGTTGGCGCGCGGCGGAGCTTATGCGCGGCTGCATCGGCACCAGTTTGGCACGCACGCGAGCGAAGCTCAACGCTCATAACGATGCCAGCTTCTGAAGCCTGATTGCTCCCCACCCCGAACGAGCAGACAATCTGCAGTACGGCCGCAAGCCTATGGTATACTAGTCCAGCCCCAAGCAGGTCGTTAGGCATACACTGGCATATGATAGCTTTAGAATGGGCCAGGGCCAATCTGCAATCTGCAATGAGGAATGTATGGACGACGTCAAGGACTCAGTGCAACGCCAATTCGGCCCTGTCGCGGCCAATTATGCTACCAGCGCGGTGCATGTGGCCGGCCCCGATCTCACCGCAATGCTCAATGCAGCGGCGCTGCGCGGCGATGAGCGCGTGCTCGATGCAGGCTGCGGCGCCGGCCACACTGCGCTGGCATTCGCGCCCCGCGTCGCCGAAGTCGTCGCGCTCGATCTGACCGAGGCCATGCTGGCACAGGGCCGCAAGCTCGCCAAGCAGCGCGATCTTACGAATATAACGTTTCAGCGCGGCGATGTAGAGAAGCTGGCGTTCAACGACACATCGTTCGATCTGGTTACTTCGCGGTACAGCGCGCACCACTATCCGCACCCGCTCGCGGCGGTACGCGAATTTGCGCGGGTGCTCAAGCCGGGCGGCAGGCTGCTATTAGTCGACGTGGTGTCGCCCGACGAGCCGGCGCAGGACACATTTCTGAACGCGATCGAGCTACTGCGCGACCCGTCGCATGTGCGCGACCACACGGTCGAGCAGTGGCTGCACATGCTTGCCGCGGCCGGGCTCACAGCCGAGGCGCTCGGTCACTGGTCACTACGGCTGGAGTTCGAGTCGTGGGTCGCCCGCATGAACACGCCATTCCTGGCAATCACCCAGATTCGCTCGCTGATCGAGGGCGCGCCGCGCGAGCTTCGCTCCAGTTTGGCGATCGACGAGGGCTACTCGTTTAGCGTGCCGACAGCGCTCATACGCGGGCAACGTTCTCCCGAGGTGTTTTAAAGACGCGGAGATACGGAGAATCTCGAAATCTTTGCGTCTTCGAACCTTCGCGTCTTTGCGTTGAATTCTCATCGTTTGTGGCCGGTCACCGCGTTTCGCCGCAGCCACTCATCGCGCAGCATCGCGTAGACATGCGTGTCGCGGCGCTGGCCGGCGACGTCGAAGGCATCCGAGCGCAGCGTGCCTTCGCGCGTCAAGCCGTTCTTTTCGGCCACGCGCGCACTGGCGATATTACGCGTATCGCAATGCCACGACAGCCGCTCCCAGCCCCATTCGCTAAACCCCCATTCGAGCAATGCTCGCAATACCCGCGTCCCTAAGCCCTGGCCAGCATAGCTACCGCGGATCCACATGCCAATCTCGGCATTGCCCGTGTCCAACGACCCACCGCGCAGGTGGTAGCCGGTGCCGCCGGCCAGATCGTCGGCGATCCATATGCCCAACACAAAGTCCTGATTGAGTAAGTAGTTGGCGGCGAAGCGCCGGCAGTTGGCCTCCGATTGCTCGACAGTCTGATTGGCGTCGGCCCAGGGCATCCACGGCCGCAAGTGCTCATACGATGAAACAACGGCAACTTGCAGCGCCGGACCGTCGCCCGGGCGATACGTGCGAATCGTCATCCCATCAGTCGCCAGCTCCGCCGGCGCGAAAAAAGGTGTCTTGATCATAGAATTGGGTCTTTCTAGTGTACAATATCCGTCTTCCGCCCCTGTGGCATATCTGTCCAACCATTGTACCAAGCTTTTCGCCAGCAACAGTATACACAAAGCGATCGATAAACTTCTCTTTTCTTTGTCCTTTGTTCTTTGTTCTTGCTCTGTCTTCTGGCTTCTGACTCCTGACTCCTGGCATCGGTAAATCAGCCCGTAGCGCTCGTTTATCTCCATGGAAGCACTATTGGTCGGCGATACGATTTCGTGCGCCCTGGTTACCGGATTGTAAGGTTTAGATTGCCAGGTTGTGGTATCATGCCATGTGCGGCCCTAGCCAAAATGCAGCGCGTCCATGCTCGCGCGTTGCGCCCGAACTCCTCATGATTTGTCTCCCATTGTGCCAGGCCAATGCGCATCGAACACTACTGAAGGACCGACGCTGTGACCGTATTTGACAGCACCGGCAGGCAACATATCGATCTTCTACGCGCGCACCTAGCGCCTGAGCTCTATGCGCAACTCCTGGGCGGTGGTGCGCTACCCGATGCGATCGTACGCGCTGAAACCGCCCGCCTGCGCGAAGAGGTCGCGGCGATCGCCACCTATATACCCTCGGCGTTGGTGCGCGCGCAACTGGCCGACCCGGCGCCCGGGCGCGTGCGTGGCGCCTATTGGGATGGCTCGGTGATGTTCGCCGATCTCTCCGGATTCACCGCGCTCTCGGGCACGCTGAGCGCGCTTGGCAAACAAGGCGCCGAGGAAATATCGGCGATCATCAATGCGCTGTTCGGCGCGCTCGTGGAAGAGATTCATCGTTACCGCGGCTGGCTGCTCAAATTCGGCGGCGACGCAATTACGGCCTTCTTCGACGCCCATACGCTCGGCGAGCAGCACGCCGCGCTGGCGAGCAGCGCTGCACTGGCGATGCAGGCGCGTATGGCGCAATTTGCCGCGTTGCAAACCCGCGCCGGTGCGTTCACGCTGCGCCTGCGAATCGGCGTGCACAGCGGTCAGGTGTTCGCCGCCGAGGTCGGCGATGTCGAGCATATCGAACTGGTCGCGACCGGCCGCAATATTAACCGCGTGGCGCTGGCCCAGGAGATCGCCGAGCCGGGCGAGGTGGTCATCTCGCGCGCGACCCGCGAGCGGCTGCCCGGCGTGCATGCCGAGGAGCGACAGGCCGGCTTCTTTTTGCTTACGGATATGCCGGCGATCGAAGCCCCGCCGCCCGCCAGCCGCTGGGGCCGTGCCATTGGCCGGGGCGATATGGCCGAGCTCGTGATGCTGGCGAGGCAGATCGATGCGCTGCGGCCCTACCTCACGCGCGGCCTGCCGCGCCGCTTCATCGCGGCCGAGGGCGATGCCGAGTCCGGCGAATTTCGCCCGGTGACGGTGCTATTCGCTAATTTCTTTCCATTCAGCGTCGTGCTCGACATGATTGGCGACGACGATACGACCTCGGTCGGCGTGCTGAACGCCTACTATCGCCGCGCTCAAGAGGTCGTGCATCGCTACGGCGGGATCGTTAATAAAGTCGACATGTACACCTTCGGCGATAAGTTGATGGCGCTGTTCGGCGCGCCGATGGCCAATGAAGACGACCCGCTACGCGCCACGCGCGCGGCGCTGGATCTGCATGGCGCGCTGGCTGATGCCAATGCCGAGGTGTTCGATCTGCTGCATCCCAAGGTCGGCCGGCTGTTGAAAATCGACCAGCAGTTCTTCAAGCAGCGCATTGGCATCAATACCGGCGTGGTGTTCGCCGGCAAGGTCGGCTCGGCACGCCGCCACGAGTACACTGTGATGGGCCAGCACGTCAATTTGGCGGCGCGGCTCATGTCGGCGGCCGAAGAAGGCACTGTGATCCTCTCGCCCGCTACCCGTCGCGCAGTGGAGCGCCATATCGCCTTGCGCGAGCTTCCGGCGATCAAGCTCAAGGGTATTGAGCAGCCGGTGCCGATCGCGCAGGCGCTCCACCCATTCGGCATTGCGCAGGATGATCGGCGCGGCGTCGCGCGCCCGGCGCTGGTTGGCCGCGAGCAAGAGATGGAGCGCATGATCGCCGAGGCGCGCATGGCCTTCACAAGCGGCCAAGGCCGGATCATCGCACTGGCCGGCGAGGCCGGCGCTGGCAAGACACGCCTGATCGAAGACGCGCTCCAGCGCCTGGTGCTGCTTTCCGGCCAGGACGACGGCGCGGGCATACCGCCATTCTTCCCCTACAGCGTCGAAACGCAGAGTTACGAGCAGAACACCGCCTATGCCGTGGTGCGCGATCTGCTGCGCCAGTTTTTCAATCTGAACCAGGCGACGACTCCCGCCGCGCAATTGGCGCTGATTAATCGGCGCGTGGCCGAGCTTGTGCCCGAGCTGGCGCGCTTTACACCGCTGCTGGGCGACATCCTGAGCGTCAGCTTCGAGGATACGCCGCTCACCGCCGCGTTGACACCCGAGCAGCGCCACGACCGCACGTTCGCACTATTCGAGGCGCTCATCCTGGCCGAGGCCAAGCTGCACCCAATAGTGTTGATCATCGACGACCTGCACTGGGCCGACGCATCGTCGATCGAACTGGTGCAGCACCTGGCGACGCGCGCCGCACAGGCCGCGCTGCTGCTGCTATTCGGCTACCGCCTGGATCCGCCGATCGCCGAGCCGTGGCGCGAGCTGAGCAACTGCGCCCGCATCGAGGTGCGCGAGCTTTCGCCCGAAGGCAGCATGGCCTTGGCGCGCGAGCTGCTGCGCGGCGAGCCGCCCGCCCAACTGACGACGCTGATTGAGAAGACTCAAGGCAACCCGTTCTTCGTCGAAGAGGTGGTGCGCGGCCTGGTTGAGTCCGGCGCGTTGCTGCACCAGCCTGCCGGCTGGCAGCTGACCCGCGCGCTCGACGAAACCAGCGTGCCCGATAGCATCGAGGGCGTAATCACCGCGCGTCTCGACCGGCTGGACGAGCGCAGCCGCGAGGTTTTGCAAATCGCGGCGGTAGTCGGCCGGCGCTTCCTCTACCCGGTTCTGACCGGCGTGATCAACCGACCCGACGGCCTGCCCGATCGGTTACGCACGCTCACCGAGGCTGAGCTGATTCTGCCAGAAGAGCTCGACCGCGACCTGGCCTACCTGTTTCGGCACGCGCTCACGCGCGATGTGGCCTACGAGGCGATTCTCTACGCCCGGCGGCGCGAGCTACACCGGCGCGTAGCGCGGCGGATCGAGGATCTGAACGCCGATCGGCTCGACGATCAGCTCGCGCTGCTGGCGCGCCACTACCTGCTGGCCGAAGAATGGGCGCCGGCCTTCGACTACCACCTGCGTGCCGGCCGCCAGGCGCAGGCGCGCTATGCCAATCATGAGGCGATCGCGCTGTACGAGCGAGCGCTCCAAGTCGGATTGCAGATTACCACGGCTCAATCTGCAATCTCCAATCTCCAATCTGCAATTATCGAATTGCACGAGCGCCTCGGCGTCGTGCGCGCGCTGATTGGCGAGTACGACACGGCGCTGCAAGATTACCAGTCGGCGCTCGATCTGCTGCAACAGCAACCCGACGCGACGATTGATGGGTTGGTGCGGCTGCACGATCACATTGCGCGAGTCTACGAGAAGCGGGCCGCTTTTGACACGGCTTTCGAATGGATTGAAAAGGCGCTGGCGCTCGCCGGCGATGCGCACATTCCAGAGATTGTGCGCTGCGTGCTGCTCGGCGGGATGTTGCACCAGCGCCAGGGACGCTATGCCCAGGCCTTGGAATGGGGTAATCGCGCGCTGCTGCTGGCCGAACAACTTGGCAATATACGCGATCAGGCGCATGCTTTGCGCCTCCTTGGCGGAACGCACCGTAACATGGGCGATAACTATCAAGCGCTCAACCTGCTCAGTAGATGTCTTCCGCTGTACGAGCAAGCGCAATACCTGGCCGGCATCTCGGATGCTCATAACGACTTGGCGAATGTCTGCTTCGAGTTGGGCCGCCTGACCGAAGCGCGCGCGCACTATGAGACCGGCGCTGAAATTAAGCAGGCAATTGGTGATGTCTATGGCCAGGCGATGATCGCCAACAATCTCGGCAATACGCTGAAGCTTCAAGACAATGTCGACGAGGCGATTAAGCAATACCAGCGCAGCCTGGCGATTTTCGAGCAGCTTGGTTCACTGTATGCCACTGGCGTGCTGCATATGAACCTGGGCGCCACCTATTTGCAGCACGGCGATCTGCCGAGCGCCGAAGCGAGCCTACAGCGCAGCGCTCAACTGTTCAACCAGGCCGGCGCGGAGGATTTTCTGCCTGAGCTGGAACGCTATATGGCCGAACTGCATCTGCGCCGCAGCGACCTGCCGAAGGCCCGGCTGGCCTGCGAGCTGTCGCTGGAGACTGCGCTGCGGCTTGAGGCCCGCGCCGAAGAGGGTATGACCCGCCGCGTGTTGGCCCAGATCATGGCGCACGACGGCGACCTGGCCAGCGCCTGGGAAGAGCTGGCGCGCAGCCTCTCGATCCTGCGGGAGTCCGCCGGCCCGCACGAGATCGCCCGTACGCTGGTGGCGATCGCCGCGCTGGCCCCGAACCTCGACCGCCGCGCCGAAGGCCAGGCCGCGATCGCCGAGGCGCTGCCGGCGCTCCGCGATGTCGGCGCGCGCCGCGATCTCGATGAAGCAATCGCGATCGCTCAAGGCAACCACTACGCTACCTAGGACCGTCATACTACACATCGTGAATCGTGGCGATTCCGAGTGGTCGATTCGTTAATTCGAGGATCTCAGTCGTTCTTTCCATGAGACTTCGTGCCGGGCGAGGCATTGCCCGCGCGCGAGCTGTGACTATCAGCGCTTCAATCAGAGAGTGATATTATGCAAACATCGAACCGAATGACTCTTCTGCCGCGGATCGCGTTGGCGCTGCTCGCGCTGCTCGCCTTCGTTTGGGCGCTGCCGGAAGCGTCGCGCGCCAATGTGCGCGCGGCGCCGCGTGCGATTTCCACCGCATCGACGCCGTGCGCCGACGCCGATGTAACCTGTCACGAGATTGAGTATAACAACACGGTTAATACTGCCACCTTCATTCAGCTTATCCCAACCGCGGCTAATTCCAAAATACTCGAGCGCACAATGCTCGGCACGATCGACAGTGTCGCGACGCAGGATAACAAGGGCGCGCAGGGCGATTGGTACAAGTTCGTCGTGCTCGAAAACGGCTCGTCGGTGTCGATCGCGCTCTCGAACTTGCCGCAGGATTACGATATCGCGCTGTTTACCAATCCGCTGTTGCAAACGCTGCCGATCAGCGACGGCGTGGATCTCTCTAATGTCGCCGATCTTGGCAACATCAACGCCGCCGGCAATATCAACGCCGCTGGCAATATCAACGCCGCTGGCAATATCAATGCCGCCGGCAATATCAATGCCGCCGGCAATATCAACGCGGCATCGTCCAACCCCGGCACCGACAACGAGACAATCGAAACATTCCTTCCGCGCAAGGGTATCTACTATATCCTGGTCTATAGCGCGGCCGGCGGTTTCAGCGATACGCAGCCGTACCACCTCGACGTGACATTGCACGAGGGCAGCATTGTGGAGCCAACCGAGAAGGCCACGCCGGTTGCGGCCTTTTCCGGCGGCCCGTCTACGCCGGACTTTGGCCCAACAATACTGTATCTCTACAACAGTAAACGTATGGAAGGCCTATATGGGCAAGGTGCTGCGCGGAATTTGGAGGCTATTCTCACTAACCCTAACAGCAAACTCTTCACTTTCAACTCCGGCGTGGTGATCGATATCTCTGGGCAATTAGGAGTCGGCCCAATCAACTCTACGGGCGATAGCGCGCTGGTCGGCAAGCTCAACAAACTATACGCCCAATGGGACAGCGATCACGGCCAGCCGCTGCTGGCCAACGAGGTGGCGCGCCAGATCTGGTATATCATCGACCGGGCGATCAATCCAATCAATGGTTACTACCCCGCGATCACCGACATCGTGATCGTCGGCGGCGACAACGTCATTCCGTTCTTCCGCGTGCCCGACGAGACGCGCATCGCGAACGAGTCCGACTACTACACCCAGCTGAATGGCCGTGGCGTGCTGAATACCGGCGATGGAACGACCAAGACCTTCGTGGGCGGCAGCACGTTCTACCGCGCCATCCTGACCGACAACTACTATGCCGACCGAAAGCCGACGCCCTGGCGCGGCCGCGGGCTGTATCTGCCCGAGCTAGCGATCGGTCGCCTGGTCGAAAGCCCCGACGACATCTTCCGTTACCTCGAGGCGTACGAACTGTTCGCGAACGGTAATCCATATGTCGTCGACGCGGCAAAGAAGCCCAGCTCGACCAGCGACCCAACCCGCGCCGGCGCCGCGTATGTGACGGGCTACGACTTCGTGACCGACGAGGCCACCGAGATCGGCAAGCTGTATCAGCAGTATGGCTTCTCGCCCAACGGCACGCTCGGCACGACCTACTTTGCCAAATCGCTGATCGGCGATACCTGGAATGAGAGCGATCTGACCAGCAGTTGGTTCAACAACCAGCTGCCGCTGTTGACCGCGAGCTACAACAACGTCAACACGTTCTATCACTTGATGTCGCTGAACGGCCACTTCGATCATCACATCGCGATCCCGGCTAATGGCGTCGGCGGGTTCACGGCGCAGAAGTTGTATGAGCCGACCGTCACGAGTGGCTCGGAGCGCAACGCCTATTTCATCGACCCGAGCGGCGACAACTTGAGTGTTTTCTCGCGCCCATCGACGTCGCTGGTCTACTCGATCGGCTGCCATTCCGGCCTGAACGTGGTCGATTCCGATATCGCGAGCACCGCCCCAGGATATCAGTACGACTTCCCCAGCGCGGCACTCAAGCAGGGCGGCAATTGGGTCGGCAACACCGGGTTCGGCTATGGCGACAGCGACCTGGTGGCCTACAGCGAGAAGCTGGCGGTGCTGTTCACCCAGGCGATTGGGCGCGAGATCGGCGGTCGCTTCAACTATTTCGGCGCGCCAATCGGCGAGTCGCTGGCGCGCGCCAAGCGCGAGTACCTGCGCCAGGCCGGCCCGGGCAGCTTCGGCGTCTACGACGAAAAGGCGCTACTCGAAATGACGCTCTACGGCCTGCCGTTCATCCGCGTCAAGGTGCCGAACCCGACTCCGCCGCCCTATGGCAACGTTGAGGTTCCGTTGTTCGACCCGCCGCCGCTGCCGGTGCCAGCGGAAACGATCGCCGGGCTGAACATCAAGCCGACCTTCACCCGCACGATCACGCTGACCGATCTCGTCTGGCGGCAGGATGTGCTGGGCGGCGATGGCGTGCCGCGCGTGAAGAACGCCAGGGTCGAGGACAACTTCCTGCCGAACCAGACCACCACGCTCAGCGGCACTGATTGGATCGCGGCGGGCAAGCCGGTGCTGCCGCTGCTGACCTACGACATCACGCTGCAGAACACCGGCCAGACCATCGGCGTCGGCAACGGCATCCCCATCCCGCGCGGTGTGGTGCTGAAGAGCGCGACCATGCTGGACGAGATCAGCGGCTACAACCCGCACATCACCACGATCACCACCGACACGACCTTCCTCCAGCAGCAGAACGACCCGGACCTGACCATCCAAGGCGAGTGGGTGCCGGATCAGCCATACACATACCAGCGCACCGCCGATAGCGGCGAGTTTACCGACAAGCTGCTGGTCAGCCCGGCACAGTTCCGCACCTCCGACGGGCGCGAGGGCAGTTTGCGGCGCTTCTCGCAGCTGGTCTTCGAGGTCACCTACATCGACCCGCAAAGCGCGCCGCTGAGCGCCCTGCTCAACACCACGCCGCCGCGGATCAGCGATGTCACGATCACGCTGCTGCCGCAGGCCGCACTGCAAGCCGCCGCAGTAGGGCCGCAGATCCTGATCTCCGCAAGCGTGAAAGACGGCGCCAGCCCGCCGAGCTCGCTCAACGTGCACGCGACCTACAGCAACGACGGCAAAACCTGGCAGGAAGTCGAGTTGAAGTTCAACCCGGCGACCGGCATGTTCGAGGCGAAGATCGGCGCGCCCGAGCAAGGCCAGAACATCTTCGTCATCGTCACCGCCACCGACGACGCCGGCAACACCGCGACATATACAGCCAAAGGCAATTTGCTGTCGTTCACCTTTACCTATCTGCCGCTGATCCGCAGGTAGCATAGCAGGGCACAGCATCCTCGCAGTCTGCGCCCAAATGGATACAGAAGGCCGAAGAGAACCGGTCCGGTTCTCTTCGGCCTTCTGTGCTCTCCAATCGGCAACATTGCGCGCTACCCGGTTCAATGGTAAGCTGTGCGCATTGATCGACGACGGAGGAAATCATGTTGCGTTGGCCAGCCGACGAAGCGCTTAACCAGCTTATCCGCCGCTACTATGCCGGTGAAGCTGCACTGTGGGAAGCCATCCGCCAGCATATCGACGAAGAGTTGCGGCGGCGCCAAATCCTGCACGGCGCGTATCACATCCGGCTGCGCGGCCACGACGACGGCACCTATGATGTGCTGATCGACGACGCGAGCGCTTACGCGAACGAATGAGGTATGCATTGCGCGTAAACGATCGGAACTTTCGTTCAGCGCCTCAATGGCGCAACAAGATGGCAATGAACGTAGCGTGGAGGAAGCGTCTATGACAATCACGACTACTCGTAGTATCAACATCCGCACCGAGATTCCCGGCCCGCGATCGCGCGAAATCGTCGCGCGGCGCGAGGCATCTGTGCCGAGCGGCCTGTACAAAGCCCACCAGATCGCTGTGGAGCGAGCCGCGGGTGCGCTGGTGACCGATGTCGACGGCAACACATTTATCGACTTCATCGGCGGCATTGGCGTGCTCAACGCCGGCCACTGTCCGCCCGAGGTCGTCGCCGCGATTCAGGCGCAGGCCGCCAAGCTACTGCACTTCTCAGCGCTGGTCGGCACCTACGAACCTTATGTCGAGCTAGCCGAGCGACTGAACGCCGCCGTGCCGATCGGCGGGCCCTGCAAGACGATTCTCTCGAACAGTGGCGCCGAGGGCGTTGAGAACGCGATCAAGATCGCTCGCGCCGCGACAGGCCGTCAGGCGATCATCGCCTTCGAAGGCGGCTACCATGGCCGCACGTTGCTGACGCTCACATTGACCAGCAAAACAGCGTTCAAAAAAACCTTTGGTCCGTTCGCGCCCGAGATCTACCGCGCGCCGTTCCCTTCGGCCTATCGCATGGGCCTGAGCGAGGAGGCAGCGGTCGAGCGCTGCTGGGACGCATTCGAGCGCATTCTGATGGCTGGTGTCGGTCCCGAGGCAATTGCCGCGGTGATCATCGAACCCGTGCAGGGCGAGGGTGGTTTCATCCCCGCGCCGCCGGAATTTTTGCGCCGCCTGCGCCAGTTCTGCACCAGCAACGGCAGCGTGCTGATCGCCGATGAGGTGCAGTGCGGCTTCGGTCGTACCGGCACCTTGTTCGCAATCGAGCAGGCGGGTGTCGAGCCCGACATCCTGGTGAGCGCCAAGTCGATCGCGGCCGGAATGCCGCTCGCCGCTACGACAGGCCGCGCCACGGTGATGGATAAGGCACATGTTGGAGGAATCGGCGGTACCTATGGCGGCAACCCGCTGGCCTGTGTCGCGGCGATCGAGGTGCTGAAGCTCATGCAGCAACCCGGCTACCTCGGCCGTGCAGACCTGATCGGGCAGGTGGTGCGTGAGCGCGCCCGTGCTTGGCAACACGACATGCCGCGAATTGGCGATCTGCGCGGCCTCGGCGCCATGATCGCGCTTGAGTTTGTGATCGATCCGGCCACGCGCGAACCGGCGCCCGACGATGTGCTGGCAGTCGTCAAGTATTGCGCCGAGCACGGCCTGCTGACGATGCGCGCTGGCCTGTACGCCAACTGTCTGCGCCTGCTGATGCCGCTGACGATCACCGACGATCAGCTCCAGGAAGGGCTGGATGTGCTTGAAGAAGGGCTGCATTCAGTGATAAGATGACAAGGTGACAAGATGACAATCTCACCTTGTCACCTCGTCACCTTGTCATTGTTCGGGAGGTCTGTATGAGCGCGACGTCTGAGATTCCTACGCTTCAGCGAATTGAATATCCAGAAAGCGATGGCAAGCCCTTGGGCGAGACCGATGCTCACCGGCGCGAAATACGTGCGATTATTACGATGCTTGAACAGTTCTTTGCCGACCAGGCCGACGTCTATGTCAGTGGCAATCTCATGTTCTACTACGAGAAGGGCAATCCGAGCGCCGTCGTATCTCCCGACGTCTTTGTGGTCAAAGGTGTACCCAAAAAAGAACGGCGTACCTACAAACTCTGGGAGGAACGTAAGCCGCCCGCCACTATCTTCGAGATCACTTCGCGCTCGACACGGCTGGAGGATAAGGGCACCAAGCGCGAATTATTCGCGATGCTGCGTGTACGTGAGTACTTTCTGTTCGATCCATTGGCCGAATATCTCAAGCCACCACTGCAAGGATTCGTGCTGAAAGGCGATGAGTTCGTTCAAATCGTTCCTGAGCCAGATGGCGCACTTGTCAGCCAGGAGCTTGGACTATGGCTGCTACGCGAAGGTAGCTATCTCCGGCTGCTCGATAGTGCAACCGGCCAGCCGCTGTTGCGCTCCTCCGAGCTCGATGACGCCCGCCGCGCCGAAGCCGAAGCCCGCCGCGCCGCCGAAGCGCGCGCGCAAGCCGCCGAGGATGAAGTCGAGCGACTGCGAGCGGAACTGGCCCGACTACGTGGCGAACACTAAGTGTTGAGTTTTGAGGTATGAGTTTTGAGTTCAGCGCTGCGTTAAACTCAAACTTATACCTCAAAACTCATACCTCAAAATTATGGGCGATATCACGATCACAAACACGCGTCCCGAGCACCTCGCTGCGCTGGCCGAGCATCAGAAGATCTGTTTCCCCACGCTCGATCCATCGGAGTGGATGACCGCCGAGCACTTCGCTTCGCACCTGCGGCTGTTCCCTGAGGGCCAACACGTCGCGCTCGACGGCGATAGGGTCGTCGGGCAGAGTAGCACATTTCGCATCGGTGAGGCGCGCGCGCTGAACCAGCACCAGTATATGGATATCCTTGGCCAGAGCTATTTCACCAATCACGATCCCAATGGCGAGTGGCTATATGGCGCGGATATGAGCATCCACCCCGACTACCGCGGGCGCAAGATCTCGACGTTGCTCTACGACGCGCGCAAAGATCTCGTCCGGCGGCTTGGGCTGCGCGGCATGATCGCCGGCGGCATGATTCCTGGCTATCGCAACTACCGCGATCGCATGGGGGTCGCGAAGTACGCTAACGCCGTGGCCACCGGCACGCTGATCGACCCGACGCTCACGCCGCAGCTACGCGCCGGCTTCAAGCTGCGCGGCATCCTCTACGATTATATCGACGCCGGCGACCTGGGCAACGACGCGACGTTGATTGTGTGGGAGAACCCCGACCTTTAGAATTGTAAATTGCAAATTGTATCTTGTCGATGACTGCAAACTGCAATTTACAATTTACAATTTGCAATCATTAGGAGGCTATCAATGACCCAACAATATCGAAACTTCATCGGCGGCCAGCGGGTCGCCGGCTCAGGCGGCGAATGGGTCGAGGTGCGCAACCCGGCCGACACCGACGAGGTCCTTGGCGTGGTGCCTGCCTCGACAGTTGCCGATGTCCAGGCGGCGATCGGCGCGGCGCGCGAGGCTTTCCCCAACTGGGCCGGGCTGACGCCGCCCGAGCGTGGGCGGGTGCTACACCGCGCGGCCAACCTGCTCGAGGCTAATGCCGAGGAGTGGACCACCGCGCTGACGCGTGAAGAAGGCAAGACCCGGATCGAGTCGCAGCGCGAGGTTGTGCGCTCGGTCGAATTGCTGCGCTACTTCGCCGGCGAGGCCTGGCGCGTCGGTGGCGACATGTTGCCAGCCGACACGCCACACACGCTGCTCTACAGCACGCGCGTGCCGCTTGGCGCGGTGGCGATCATCACTCCATGGAACTTCCCGCTCTCGATCCCGGTTTGGAAAATTGCGCCGGCGCTGGTGGTCGGCAACACGGTCGTCTTCAAGCCGGCCTCCGCCACGCCAATCATGGCGATCAAGTTGGCCGAGCTGCTGCACGAGGCTGGCCTACCTGCCGGCGTGCTCAACGTCGTCATCGGAGCGGGCGGCGCGCTTGGCGACGCGCTGGTGACCGATGAGCGGATCGATGGTGTGTCGTTCACCGGGTCGTATGCGGTCGGCCATACGCTGTATCAGAAGACGGCACCGCGCATGACCCGCACGCATCTGGAGATGGGCGGCAAAAATCCGGTCATCGTCGCCGCCGACGCCGACCTCGATAAGGCCGTGCAGATCGTGGCGGCGGGCGGCTTTGGCCTGACTGGCCAGGCATGCACGGCCACCAGCCGGGTGATCGTCGAACGGCCAGTAGTGCGCGAATTTACCGCGCGCTTCGCCGCCGCCGCGCGTGCGCTGAAAGTTGGCCCCGGCCTGGCCGATGGCATTCAGATGGGGCCAGCCATCAGCAAAAGCCAGCGCCAGACCGATCTAGATTACGTCGCGATCGCTCGTGACGAAGGGGTGCAGGTGCTCGTCGGCGGCGGCGCGCCCGAGGGCAGCGGCTATGCGCGCGGTCACTTCGTCCAGCCGACGGTGCTGAGCGGCGTGCGGCCCGACATGCGGATCGCCCAGGAAGAAGTATTCGGCCCGGTGGTCGGCGTGATCGAGGCGAGCGATCTAGAGGAAGCCTTCGCGATCGCCAACAATACCAGCTATGGTCTCTCGGCCGGGATCGTCACCACCGATCTGCGCCAGGCGATTCGCTTCGCCGAGCGAGCCGAGGCCGGTATGGTCAAAATCAACCAGGGCACGGTCGGCGCGTCGATCCAGGCTCCGTTCGGCGGGTTCAAGAACAGCGGATCGGGGATGTTCCGCGAAATGGGTAAGGGCGCGATCGAGTTCTTTACCAAAGTTAAAACCGTTTACATCGATGGGCAGTAGCGTGCTGGGATGAACTAATTCGCCCATAGGCCGCATCTATTTCGATCATGCGGATTCGCAGCGGGCAGTTTATACTCTATAAGCTGCCCACTTTTTATTTATGACGATTACGTGTAGGTTGAGCAAGTTAATGATGTGGAATAGGTTGCGACGCTGGCTGAATGATATTCTGATCAAAGACCCGATCGCGCGCCAGCAGGCGCCGCTCCTCCAGATGATGCTGATCAGCGTCATTCTTGTAGCGGCGCTGCGGCTTCTGTCGTTCCCGATCAACAATAGCGACGACGCGAGTAGCTGGCTGGACCCGGGAATGAGTACGATGGTGCTGATCGACGCTGTGATCGCACTCGGCGTGCTTCGAGCGGGTCGGTTCCGATTCGCGGTATTGCTGGCGACAACTGGTTTCCTATTCGTGCTGGGGATAGCATTGATCAATACAGGCCTGCATAGTAGCGGGCTCGTGCCGCTCATATTCGTGCTTCCAATCACCCTCGCCGGACTGTTGGCCGGCCGGCGCGGCTTGCTGTTTACTGGCGCTCTAAGCGTGGCAATCGTCGCGATCACCGCTTTCCTCGAACTCCGTTCGCCGCCGCTCGCGGGTTTCGCCCCGTTGCCCAACCCGCCCGCCGATATGGCGATCTCGTTCGCACTGATCACCGGCCTGCTTGTTACCTTCCTGGGTCTGTTCGGCCAATCGCTACGAAAAGCGCTCGCCGTCGCGCTCGATCACGAGCAGAAGCTAGAGCAAGCTCGCGCCTCGCTCCAAAAGCAGGCGGTGGATCTGGCGGCGGCAAATGTCGTTCTGGAGCGCGAAATAGCCGAACGGCGACGAGCCGAACAAGCTTTACGCGAGAGTGAAGAGCGCTATCGATTGATCACCGAGAACTCCAGCGATCTGATCAGTCTGCTCGATCTCGCAGGCGCGGGCAGTTGCATTTACGTCAGCCCATCCTACAAAACTCTACTGGGCTACGAGCCAGAACAACTGCTTGGCCCTTTACAGCTGAAGCTCGTTCATCCCGACGACCGCGCTAATGTGATCGAACAATATGCTCGGCTCGTAGCCACTGGGAATGCGAGCGTCACGTATCGCTTGCGCCACGCCGGCGGCTCCTGGCGTTCGATCGAGCTCCACGCAAGCACGATCAACCAGCCGGATCTTCACTACGCCGTCACCGTAGGCCGCGACGTTACCGAGCGAAAAAACCTCGAAGCGCAGCTCATGCAATCTCAGCGGCTTGAGAGTATTGGGCGATTGGCGGGCGGCGTCGCGCACGACTTTAATAACCTGCTGACTACGATTGTCGGCAACACCGAACTGGCACTCGATTCGCTACCGGCTGACCATCCTGTGCGTGCCGACCTCAGCGAGATCGCCCAGTCGGCTGATCGGGCGACCGGGCTCACTCGCCAGCTGCTCGCCTTCGCCCGCAAGCAACTCATCGAGCCACGCCCGATCGACCTTAACCAACTTGTGCTTGAGATGGACAAGCTGCTCCGGCGACTGATCGGCGAAGATATCGAACTAGCCACGCTGCTCGAGACCGACCTATGGCGGGTACGCGCCGATCCTGGCCAAATTGAGCAGGTGATCATCAACTTGGCGGTCAACGCGCGCGATGCCATGCCGAATGGTGGTAAGCTCACGATCGAAACCAAAAATGTCCTGCTCGACCACGACTACGCGCATCGACACATTAGCGCGAGCCCAGGCACCTATGTGTTGCTGGCGATCAGCGACACCGGTACGGGCATGGATGAGGAGACCCAGGGACAAATCTTCGAGCCGTTCTTCACAACCAAGGCGCCGGGGTATGGCACCGGGTTAGGGCTGGCAACCTGCTATGGAATTGTCAAGCAACATGGCGGCAATATTTGGCCCTACAGCGAGCCAGGCCACGGCAGCACCTTCAAGATCTATTTGCCGCAGTTTGAGGCGCCGGCCGAGGCGCGACCTCAGCCCATCGATGCCGGCGGACTACCGCGCGGCACAGAGACTATCCTGCTGGCCGAGGACGAGCCGTCGGTGCGCATGCTCGCCGCACGGGTATTGCGCAGCCTGGGCTACACTGTGATCGAGGCGACCAATGGCGACGAGGCGCTGAAGCTGGCTCAGTCCGCGGATGGACCGGTAATTAAGTTTCTGCTTACCGATGTGGTGATGCCGCAAATGAGTGGCCAAATCTTAGCCGAGCGGATTAAAGAGCATCATCCCGACATTAAAGTGCTGTTCATCTCGGGCTACACCGACAACGCAATCGTTCATCACGGCGAACTCGATCGGCATGTTATATTCTTACAAAAACCCTTTTCGCCATCGGCGCTCGCGCGCAAGGTGCGCGCTGTTCTAGATGCAACTCCTTTCAACTAATTGTGCTTGTCTTCAAGATGGTAAAGTAATCTTAAAAAGGGTTCTGTTATGCAGCAAAAAAGGCGCGACTGGCTCAATAATCTTCCATATCGAAACCCGCTGGAGCAACGCCAAGCCAGATTACTTCAAATAATGCTGCTCCTGATTCTTGGCGCCTGTTTGATTGGTTTATCCCTAGGTATTATCACTGCTAATCGAGGCTTCGCGGCCGATCTACCAGGCCTCTCTTACCCGCTGTTGTTCCTATGCACGCTTGGCGCGCTATTTGCGCTGCGGCGCGGGCGATTCAGTATCGCCATCGGTCTGACGACACTCGGGTTTATGCTTGCGATCGGAATTGCACTAGTCACCGTTGGACTCAACCAAAGCCCAGTTATCTTGCTCTCTTTCAGCGCCCCGATCACCCTAGCAGGATTGGTGCTGGGCCGGCGCGGTATACTCATGGCCAGCGGGTTGAGCATATTGCTAGTCGTTGCCGTCGCACTGCTCCAGACATATGCGCCGGCATCGGTGGGTTTCATGCATTCAGCCAACATGGCACCGCTAGCGCTCGCGGCAACTTTTGCCTTGATCGTGCTCGTGCTGAGTCTATTTCTCGATCTCTTCGGTTCTTCTTTACGCGACGCGCTGAGCACAACCCAAGCCCGCGAGCAAGAGTTAGAGCGCCTCCGCGCATCACTCGAAGATACGGTTCGCGAACGAACTGCCTCACTTCAGCAGGCGCTTGAAGACGGCGAGCAGCGTGAAGCGCGCCTGACACAAACTCTAGAAGACTTGAATATCAGCCAGGCAACCATCCGCGAAATGAGCGCGCCGGTCATTCCGGTTCTACCTGGAGTGTTAGTTGCACCATTAATCGGTTCGCTCGACTACACCCGTGCCACCACGCTGACCAATAATGTGCTGAGCATGGTCGAGCGGGAAAACGCCCGCTTGGTCATTTTCGACATCACCGGCGTCCCCATCGTCGACACCCAAGTCGCTCAGATATTACTCCAGACGGCGGCGGCGGTGCGATTGCTCGGCGCGCAGACGACGATTGTCGGCATTCGGCCCGAGGTTGCACAGACACTGGTTGCGCTCCACCTCGACCTCGGAACAGTTCGCTCGTATCCGAATTTGCGCAGTGCGGTAGAGACGCTGCTTGTGGAACGCTACAACGTGGATCTCACCAGCGCCAGAAAGATGGCGTATGCATCCTGATACGATTCTTACTGGCGGAAAAATTCACACGCTCAATCGCCAACGGCGAGTTCCCACGGCGCTGGCAATCGCGGGCAACTATATTTTGGCGGTCGGCGACGATGCGGCAATCGCAGCGTTGGCGGGTCCTACTACCCGCCGAATCGATCTGGCCGGGCGCACAGTCGTGCCGGGCTTCAACGATGCGCACATCCATCTCTGGAAAGAGGGCATGCTGCTCGGCCAAGTCAACGCCCGGCCAGTTGCCGCGCCAACAATTGAAGCGCTCGTTGCGGCGTTCGCGGCGCGCGCCGGCCAAACGCCAGCCGGCCAATGGATCGAGGGACGCGGCTACGACGAAACCAGGCTGCCCGCGCTTCGCCATCCAACCCGTGCCGATCTGGATCGCTCGTCGATCGACCACCCGATGGTGTTGGGGCGTACCTGCGGGCACATCATTATCGCCAATAGTCGCGCGCTTCAGTTAGCCTGCATCACCGCCGACACGCCGAACCCGCCCGGCGGCGAGATCGACCGCGACGAGCGCGGCGAGCCGAATGGCGTTCTGCGCGAAACCGCAATGGCGCTGGTACGCTCGATCCAGCCTCCGCCGACCGACGACGAGCTTGCACGCGCGCTGATCGGCGCTGGGCGCAATTGTCTGGCGCTCGGCATCACCAGCATCGGCGAGCCGGGGGTCGACCCGCGTACTGTGAATATCTACCGGCGCCTCGATGCCGAGGAGCGCCTGCCGCTACGCTGCGATGTGATGGCGATGACCATCCTGCCGAACGGCCAGCGTGCTGCGCCTCCGGCGCCTTGGCACGGCCGCTGGGCCAAGAGCGATACCGTAAAGCTTTTTAGCGATGGCGGCCTCAGCAGCGGCACCGCCGCTTTAAGCATCCCGTACCGCAACCGCCACAATTGCGGCCTGCCGCGCTTCCCGGCCGAGCAACTAGCCGAAGAGGTTCGCATGATCTACGACGCTGGTCTCGCCGTCGCGGTGCATTCGATCGGCGATCATGTGATCGGCGAAGTGCTGGATGCGTTCGAACGATTGAACGTTGAACGTTCGAACGTTCAACGATTACGAATAGAGCACTTCGGCCTACCCAACGCTGATCATCTACGCCGCGCCCGCGATCTGGGGGTGATGGTCGCGACGCAGCCATCGTTCTTGTACGATATTGGCGATACTATTCTGTACCACTTGCCCGAGGCGCTGGTGGCGCAATGCTACCCCTTCCGCAGCATGTTTCGACGCCGGCCTGACCGTGGCTTTTAGCTCCGACGGGCCGGTCATTGGCGATGCCAACCCGCTCTTGGGGCTCCAGTCCGCGGTGCTGCGCCGTACCCGCAGCTGCCGCGTGATTGCACCCGAGCAAGCGATCGCGGTTGAGCAGGCGCTCTGGGCCTTCACCGTCGGCAGCGCAATTGTCAACGGCGAAGCGCATCGGCTTGGGCGAATCGCACCAGGCTATTTGGCCGATCTAGCGGTACTGAGCGGCGACCCGCTGACGGTTCCGATTGAACGCCTCTTAGAGATCCAGATTGAACAGACCTGGCTCGATGGCGCGCTCGCATTCGAATGCTAGAGCGATAGCCCAGCAAAGAATACTATATCATATAATTACGAACACATGATCGGTTTCTTACATCCCCAAGAATTGCGATTAGCCGTAAACCTCTTTGTAATGCGCCATACCGGTAGTTTGGCTTTGTGAAGCCATAAAACTATAGTTGGAAAGCCAAAAAGAGCTTTCAAGGCGTCCTAATCAGGAAGGGGGCTTGACAAGTGCGGTATACTGCATATGCAAGCGGTTTTCGCACAAACGTACATAGGAGGAGACAAAACAATGCAAAAGACCGACTTCGTTAAATCGGTGGCCGAGCGGGCTGGCGTTTCGCAGAAAGAGGCCAAGCAGGTCGTCGATGCGGCGCTGGACATTGTCACCGAGACCCTGAAGAAGGGTGAGAAAGTGACTTTGACCGGCTTCGGCACTTTCGAAGTGCGGCAGCGGCAGGAGCGCGAGGGTGTCAACCCACAGACGCGGCAGAAGATCAAGATCGCTGCGACCAAGACCCCTGGCTTCAGCGCGAGCAGCACGCTCAAGGACGCGGTCAAGGGCAGCTAGTTCTAGTCTGACATCAACCTCAAGATCACTGACGGAGGGCGGGGAGGACAACCCGCCCTCTGTGCTTATCGCAAAACTCAATCGGCTACATCGACGCATTTGAGATCACAAGTGATGGCGCCACTTTGTTCTAACATGGATTAATGTGGCTCCCTTGTCACATGTTATGTAGCGTGCTATACTTCTGATCAATGTCCACGCTCCGTAGCACCGCACGAACGCTAAGGATCTGCGGGTCGAGTCTTCACCACCCGTAGATGATCGATACATGCCACGGCCAGGAAGTTGAGAAGCTTGCCATTCCAGTGCGAGTCATCGATCGTTGTCGCCCCCATCAGTTGATTCGCAAATCGGAAGCCTTCAATACACCGGCCAGCCTTGGCACGAAGCGAAGCCGCTCACGCTGAAAGGAGGTTCCGCACCGATATAGATCAATGCGGTCAGTTGGAGTCGTACTCATACAATCCTGTATTGTAGCAATGAACGATGGAGTGTTTGCTCACGCACGGAGGAATGTATGAACGCACTACTTGCACTCGTGGCAACGATCGTGATCGTTGTGCTCGGCTATCGCTTTTATGCCAGCCGGGTGAATCAAACAATCATTCAGGCAGATCCGAAGCGAGCCACCCCAGCCACGATGTACAACGATGGGGTGGATTTTATGCCGGCCAGCAGTTCGGTCCTGTTCGGCTATCAATTCAAGAGTATCGCTGCGCTTGGGCCGATCGTCGGGCCGATCCTCGCGGCGCAGTGGGGTTGGCTGCCCGCATTACTCTGGCTGGTCATCGGTGTCTTCTTCATCGGCTGGGTGCAGGACTACGCTTCGACCATGCTGGCCGTCCGCAGCGAGGGCATGACGATGGGCGGCCTCTCCTACAAGCTCATTTCGCCCCGCGCTCGCAGTATCCTGCTCGCCTTCCTCTACTTCTACTTGCTGCTGATCATGGCTGCCTTCGGTGGTATCGTCGCCGGGCTGATGGCGCGGCCCGAGGTGCCGATCGGCTTCTTCATCTTGGTGCTCGCCGGAGTTCTGGCGGGCCAGATGACCTACCGTTGGCGCCAGGATCTCCTGCTGACCACAATTGTGACCGTCGCGATCGCGATCGTGGGCGTCTGGCTCGGGCAGACCGACTTTATGAAACCAATCGTCAGCGCGATCAATGGCGTGGGCGCGACGGCCGGCGCGAACGGCCAGCCGGCTCCGCTGGTGATGTGGAACATCGGCTATGGGCCCTATACCTGGCCACTATTCATCTGGGGCATCCTGATGCTGCTGTTCTGCTATCTCGGGTCGGTGCTGCCGATCTGGCGCTTCGCCCAGCCGGTCAACTACACCTCGTTCTGGCTGGTGCTGTTGGGTATCGTGGGATCGATTATCGGCATTGCCGTGGCGACACTCGGCGGCGGCGCGAACTACACGATCGATGCCTACAAGGGCTTCTCGGTCCCCGGCCCGCTGGCGCCGGGCGTGCTCAGCCCACTCTGGCCGCTGCTATTCGTCGTGATCAGCTGCGGTGCCGTCAGCGGATGGCACTCGCTCGTCAGTACCTCCGGCACCGCGCGCCAACTCGAGAAAGAGACCGACGCGCTGCCGGTGGGCGGCGGCGCGATGTACACCGAGGCCGTGCTGGGCGTGCTCTCGCTCTCGTTCGCGGCGGCCGCCTTCGCCAACTACCAGGGCTACATCGACGAGGGCATCAAGAAACTGGGAGCGCCAGGCATCTTCGCCAACGGGATGGCGCTGTTCCTCAACTACCTCGGCATTCCCAAGACCTTCGGCGCCGCCTTTGGTTCGGTCTTCCTGGTGGTGATGGCGCTCACGGTGATGCAGCTCGTGCTGCGCTTCATGCGCGTGGCCAGCGCTGAGCTGATTGGCGACCGCATACCGATCTTCAAGAGCCCGCACGTCGGCTCGCTCGTGGCGATCATGCTGACGCTGTTACTGCTCTGGACCGGCTTCTGGAACCGCATCTGGATCCTATTCGGCGGTTCGAACCAGCTCTTCGCTGGCCTGGCATTGCTGTTGATCACGATCTGGCTGGCGCAGCAGCAGAAGCCGTACAATTGGGCATTCATCCCTGGAATCTTCATGTATGTCACCACCGTCGCCGCGCTGCTGTACACTGCCTGGGCCTCGCTCCAACTCGCGTTCCAGCCTCCGCTGCCTGGCTTCGCGGCGTTCGCCTGGTCGTTTGGTAACTTCGTCTCGGCCGCGATCGGTCTGTTCCTCTCGGTCGCCGCGCTTCTGCTGGCCTACGATGGCTTGCAGGCGCTCAACCGAGCCCGTGGCGGGCTGCGGCCGGCGGCTGCGACCCGGTAATCTGAGATTAGAGATTGGAGATCAGCGATTTTGACAGTAATCCATCGCCGATCTCCAATCTCTAATCTCTAATCTCAGGTGATGTTATGCTTGATGTCGAAGTAGTGACCCACGTGCTCGGCTCGATGGAGCACTGCCAGCACTGCCAGGTGTTCATCGACGGCGCGGGCGTGGGCGGCAAGGTCCATCAGAGCGATCTCGAATCCTACCCGCCGGAATGGCGCGAGGAATGGCAGCGCCTTTCCGACTGGATCATGCGCCTGTCGGAACAGCACGCTGGGCAGCTGCGGATCAAGATCACCGACGCCCAATCGCTCGGCGGGATATGGCGCGCTATCCGCCAGGGCATCCGCAAATATCCGACATTCATCGTTGACGGCGAGAAGTACCATGGCTGGGACGAGCTGGTGTTGGAGGGGTTGATCAACCAGAAGCTGGCAATGACGAGTTAAGAGTTTTGAGTTTTGAGTTAAAGTAACGTCCAACTCGAAACCCAAAACTCATAATTCATAACTGGAGGAATGATATGTCTGACGAGGAAAAACGGAGCTTCTTCGAGCGCGCCAGGCGCAATCTGCAGGACTTCATCTATGGCATGAGCGCTCACGAGATGACGCGCCAGGCGCTCAAGACGCGCGGATCGATGGAGCACCTGTTTATCCTGATTACGATGGGCGATCTGCTTGGCGTGCCGATTCTGCCGCCCTACTATTCGCTGCGGCTGCTGCCCTACGTCGTCCCGCAGATATCGACATGGAAGCGGCGGATGTTGCGTGAGAAGGATCTGGTGGACGCACTCGCATAAGAACAAAGAGCAAAGAACAAAGAACAAAGGAGCATCAGCGATGATCATCGGCATTTGTTCTCTGTTCTCTGTTCTTTGTTTTTGAAAGGGAGGAGGCAGTATTGTCCCTCGCAGATATCTTCCAGCGCTACCCGGAACGCCGCTACATTATGTTTGGTGGTAAGGGCGGCCTGGGCAAAACCACCTTCAGCGCGGCGACCGCCTACTACCTGGCTCAGCAAGGCAAGAAGGTGCTGGTGTTCAGCGTAGACCCGCAGGCATCTCTCTCGGACATCTTTCAACGCGACATCTTCGGCCAGGGCGCCGTCGAGATCATGCCCAACCTCTACGCTCAGGAGATCGACGCCGACCGGCATATCAAGGCCTATCAGGACGAGATCCGCCAGAAGATCCTCGATATGTATGGGATGGAGAAGATCCCTGATGAGATCGAGAGCTATATCCAGGCGGCGGCGGCTGAGCCCGCCATGGAGGAGAGCGCGATCTTCGACCAGGTGGTCGACATCGTGGTGCAAGGCGGCTACGACTATTACATCTACGATCTGGTGCCGCTCGGCCACGCACTGTACTACCTCAGCATGGCCAGCGTCTACGATGAATGGATCGGCAAGATCACCAAGCTGCGCGAGGAGATGCGCGAGTATGAGATGATGGCCGCTCAGGCCCAGCGCGGCAAGGTGCTCGAAGAGGACAAGATCCTGGGCGAGCTCCAGTATATCAAGCAGCGCATCGGCACCTCCTCCTCCATCCTGACCGACAAGGAGAAGACCGCCTTCTTCTTCGTGATCATTCCCGAACAGATGGTGCTGCTCGACACTGCTAAGGCCGCCGCGATGTTCGCGCGCTTCAACGTGCCGATCAGCGGCTATATCGTCAACCGGGTGATCCCCGAAGCAGTCGCCACGACCACGTCGGCCCCAGCCTACCTGAAGAACCGCTACGATATGCAGCAGGGCTACCTCAAACAGATCGACCAGCAGTTCGGCCAGGGCGTGCTCGCGCGCATCCCTGAGCTAGAGCGCGACGTAACCGGGCTAGAGATGATTGGGCGAGTGGCGCAGGTGATGTTCGAGGATAGAAGATAGAGGATAGAGGATGGAAGTGGAAGCATTTCTCTCTTCTATCTTCAATTTTCTGTCTTGGGGAGACAAACTGTGATCGATAAGACGATGTCCCAATTCCTGGCCGAGCATCCCGATTTAAAGTACACCTTCTTCGGCGGCAAGGGTGGGGTCGGCAAGACGGTGATGGCGGGCGCGCTGGCGCTGGCGCTGGCGCGCAGTGGTAAGCGCACCCTGCTGGCTTCAACGAACCCGGTGCATAGCTTGAGTGGGCTGCTTGGGCAGGACGTCTCCAGGGAGCCGAAGGCAGTGCAGGGTGTGGCGAACCTCTGGGCCTACGAGATCGACACCAAGGACACCATCGCGCGCTCTAAAAATGAGATCCGTGAGAAGATCGGCTGGTTTCTCAAATACGCCGACATCCGCACCAAAGCCGACGAGTTCGTGGAAAGCGCGACGATGAACCCGGCTTTCGAGGAGAGCGCGATGTTCGAGAATATGATCGATCTCATGTTCAAGGATGAGTACGATGCCTACGTCTTCGACACCGCGCCAACGGCCAACGCGCGCCGGCTGCTGGGTATGTCGTCGGTCTACTCGCTCTGGGTCAACAAGATGATGCAGAGCCGCGAGGAGGCCAAGACACTACGCCAGAAGCTCTCCTACAGCAAGCAGAAAGAAGAGAAGGACCCGTTGATGGAGTATTTGATCAATTTTCGCGAACGCATGGCCCACGCCAAGACACTGCTAACCGACCCTGCCAAGACGGCGTTCTTCTTCGTCACGCTACCGGAGGCTCTGCCGATCGCGGTGATCAAGCGCTTCATCAATTGGTTCCACGAGTTCGGCATCCCTGTCGGCGGTGTAGTCGTCAATATGCGCATCGACAAAGAGAGCCTCCGCGACGATGTTGCTGACTTCGTTAAGAACCGGGTAGCCATGCAGGATGCCTACATGCAGGAGATCGGCGAGACCTTCGATGGTATGGTGCGCGCGGTCCTGCCGTTGTTCGATAACGAAGTGCGCGGCGTGCCGGCGCTCACGAAGACAGCGGATCTGTTAATGGTGTAGCATGGATATCACGCTTCACGACATTTCCGCCGCTAACCTGCTCTTCGGCGCGGGCGCATTTCTAGCGTTGGCGCTGCCCGAGGGCTGGGAGCTGGCGCCAGGCCCGGCGCGCCCGGAGATCGCCGCCTGCCATGTGCGCGGCGATCGGCGTTGGGTCGTCTCCGGCGACGCGTGGTATACTGTGCGACATGACGGCCGTCAGGTGGCGCTGGAGCTGGCGATCGCGATTCGCGCGCGCGGGCGTGGCCCGGCTGGCACGGAGCGGACACAGGTCGGCCAACACTGGGCCGAGGTACGGCACTGGGCCCGCCAACGCGGCTTCCCGCGACGCTGGTTAGTCCACTTCAGCGAAGTACGCTGGCACTGTGAGTCGACCGAGCGCGATATCACGATCACGCTCAGCAGCCGCGCGCCGCACGCGGCCTTTGCGGAAGTGCTGGCAGGGCTACAAGAGATACACTGCCATTGACTGAGGGGGTGCAGGTGAACAATCATCGAGGATAGAGGATATAAGATCGAGGATAACATTCATCGCACGACGAACACTATCTTCCATCCTAAAGACTCACCCGCTCACCCATTCACCTCGGCAAGGCATTGGATGAGCGATCGAACGATCTCCTCCGCCGGTCGATGCTCGATTCCCGCCAGATTGAGCACTAGCACTATCTGTGGCTTCTCGGTGCGATAAGAGAACGATCGGAGCGACGGGCCATATCGTTCGAAGAAGGGATGCAGCGCGTCTGTGAGTTGCCCGGCTGTGGCGCCGGAGGCGGTGAGTTGCAGCGACGGCGTGGCCTGGATGGAGCTCCATCCTTCGGGCGGGAAGACGCGCGGCGCTGCGTCGAGTTGGGCTTTCATGCCGCGCTGGAGGGCAAGTTTGAGGATCAACTGATCGCGCCGGCCGCTCGCGCGCTGGAACAGCCACAGCGGCAGCAGTTCTCGGGTTTCCAGCAGCAGCACCGCCTCGAGCTGTGCGATTGGCCGCGCGAGGCCACTTGCGCTGGCGCGCATGCCGCTGCCGGAGGAGCCGATCCAGCGATATTCGGCCTTGCCGCCCAGCGATCGCAGGCCGGCCTGGAGCCAGCGCCCAAGCATCTGCCCACGGCGCCGATTATACACCGACGCGCCAATATACCAGGCGAACAGCGCGACGCAGACGCCTAGAATGGCAAGCTGACCAATGTCCACCGACGAGCCTCCAACCGAACACGAGCCCGACCAGGTCAACCTCGAAGCGCTGCGCGCCCGGCTGGCGGCAGCGGCCGACTGGCTGCGCGGCTTCCTCTATGGAATGACGACCTACGAGCAGGTCCTAACCCTCCGCAAGCAGCGCGCCGACCTAGAGCATCTATTCGTCTTGATCAGCTTCGGCGATTTGCTGGGAGTGCCGGTGCTACCACCCTATTACACGCTCCGTCTGCTGCCCTACATTGTGCCGCTCATCCGTAATTGGCGCTTTCGGATGCTGCGCGAGAAGGATTTAACCGACCTTACGAGCGGGGGATAGCTACCCTCCCGCCGTCGATTTCCCCTTCAAGAAATTGACCAGTGCCTCTATCGCGCTCTGCTGATCCTGAGGCAGCTTCTGCTGCTGCGCCAGCGTGAGCAAATTTTGCGCCTCGGTCGCGGCCTGCTGGTATTGTTTGGTGTCGCTTAACACTAGTGTATAGTTGCGGCGCGCGTCGACACTCTGTGGCTGTACTTGAGTCCAATGCCCGAACGCTTCGGTGGCGCGCGAAAGATCGTTCAGTCGAAGCGAGGTCAGGCCAATGAACGAGTACAATGCCGCATCGTCGGGCTTCTTGGTAACGGCCTCGGCATACGCGTCGCGCACGCGGCGCAGTTGGTCGGGCTGATCGCGCAGGCTGTCCGCTATCTGTGAGACCTGCCCGTCGAGGGCGTGTGGGTTCGCAGAAATCTGCTTCACATACACATCGGTGGCTTCGGCGTCGTGCCCCTGTAGGCGTAGCACGTCGGCCAGACGCAGGTCGGTGTCGTTGTAACGCGGGTCGAGCTGTTTCGACTGGGCCAGCAGATCGCCGGCCTGCTTAAAGTACTTCTGCGCCTCGGTCTCGTTATTCTGGCTACGCCGATAATTGCCCATCAGCGCCACCGCGCTGGCATACTCGTTTAGAATCGTCACATCCTGCGGCGCAATCTCGTGGCCACGCTGATACCAGTCGAGCGCTTCCTCAAGCTGCTTGGGATCCTGATTGAGCCGTGCATACCAGAAATTGTGCAGACGCGCCAGGTTAGCATAATGATCCTTATTTAGCTGGTTGAGCTGCCGCGCCTGCTCCAGCACCGCCTGCGCATAGCTGATCGTCTCCAGTGGTGTTTGCTGAAGTACCGCCTGCTCGGCGGCTTGATCGCCGGTGAGATCGAGCAGATCGGTGAGCTTGGCGTTTGGCTTCGGCTGGCCTAGTTGGTTATTCGCGCTCTGCCGCTTGATATCCGCCAGGCTCATCAGGCTGCGGCCCAAATTGAGGTAGTAGAAATCCTGCTGCGGCTCCATGCGGATGGAGTCAAGATAGTAGCCCATACCGATCAACATCTGCTCATAGTTGGCGTTTGGGTTATCGCTGAGCGCTTGGCCCTGCTGGAAGCGCATATCGGCATAAACATTATCGATATTGAAGAACCAGACGCCCGCCAACGCCAGCACTCCAATGATCGCATAGATCATCAGCGCCGCCGGGTTATTGGAACTGCTGGCGTTGCTGCGGGCCGCCCGCCCTTGCGCGGCGCCACGCGCCACCGCGCCTTGGCGCCGCTTACCGCCGCGGTTGTTAGCTGCCGATCCTTTGGTTGGGGCTACTGGCCCAGGCTCGGCAGCCGGCCCAGCCGGCGCAACGGCGTCGAGCGAATATTCGCCGGCTAGCCCGCCCGCCACCACAACGACGCCCATGGTGATCCACAACATCATCAAGGTTGAGACGATCGGAATGCCAGTCAGTCCTTCGACGCTATGCGCTACGACTCCGGCGATACCGGCAATACATAGCACCTGCACCCGCCAGTCGTCGACTCGCCGGAGCAGCCGCCACGCCAGCGCGAAGAAGCTGATGATCACGAACAGATAGGTAGCCAGACCCAGCAGACCCTTGGTTACGAGTTCATCAAGATACGCCTCATGCGATCGGTCGGGCGACGCTCCGCGTGCTTCGATATTGGCCAGGGATGGAGGATAAAACTTGTTGTAGGCGACAAACATGCTCTCTGGACCCCAGCCGATCACGGCGCGCAGCGGGTCAGATGTTATCAGGGCCACGGCACCGCCGGCTTTATCGTCGCCAGTCCAGATCAGGCGGCGCACCAGCCCGGTGCCACCTTCCGTCTCGAACAGCGTACCCATGCGGCCAATGTACGGTGTACTGCGCAACTGCTGGAAGAATGGCGAATCTGAAAGATTGAATGCTACTACAAATGCGCCGAGTAGCAGTGCTAGTGCAACTTCGCCGATCAACAGGTTGCGCCATAGCCGGGCTTTGGGCGCAGCGGCGGCGCGCGCGCTCTGGAACGCGCGCCAGAGCAGCAGCGTAAAAAACAGGAACAAGCCGGCGCCAATGCCGATCCACGGGCCGCGGCTTTGCGTGAAGAAGATCGTTATGAGCAGCAACGCGGTGATAATCAGCATCCCGGCGCCATGTAATCGCTGAAACAGTCGCGTTGGCGCCGCCTGCCGGCGTGGCAGCGTATAGAACAGGGCATACGCCACCGCTACGAGCGCCGCGCCGCCAACGAGCCAGAGCGGCCAGTCAGTATCGTTGCGCCCAGGCAGCGATTTCACCTCCTGGGTGCCCGAGTTCTGGCCAAGCAAAAAGGCAAAGCCAAGCATAACGACAAATAGTGCGGTCAAAATCCCCGGCCAGAGTATACTCAACGTGATACGCTCAGCACTGTGCGGCCGTAGTGTTGGCAGGATATACAGGCCGCAGGTAACCACCAGAGCAAAAGGGTAGACCCACCAATAGCCCAGACTAGCCGTTCGCACCACTGCGCCAAATTTCACAGTGGAAAACAGTATCGCCAGGCTGCCAAGCACGACGAGTGCATAAGCCGCGCCCCAGCCAATGTCGGCACCCTCGCCCGGTTCGGCAGCATGTTGAGCTTCGCGTAACGCACCAATTGCACGGTAGAGCGCAAATGGCACGATCATTATGAGGTACGCAGCCACGAAAATCGAGTTCCCCATGGTCGAGGCCACGCGCGACACCACATCACCCTTCCAAGGCAGTGGGTCGATTTGGAAATGCTGCACCAAGCCATAGCCGATCGCCGGCAGGCTGCCGAGAACTGCAACAGTGATGAGCCGCTCAAGTTGCTCGCGTCGCCGGAGCATCAGCACAATCAGCGTGGCCAAGCCCATATACGAAAGATTGGTATAGGTGCCCTGGAGCCGCTGGTACGAGCCCCAGAAGCTCGTGTTAGGTACTACCGAGCTGAATGTCGTGAGTAGATATACGAGCGCATACAGGAGCGTTGGCAGCGCAAGCGGGATTGATCTCAACCGTAGCCACATCCGTGATCCAATGCCCGCACTGGCCGCATCTGTGCCGACCCGGCGCCGGCCGGACAACTCTAATGCACGAATAAGGCCGGCAGCAGCCATAATCAGCACAATTGCACGTAGAGAAGTAGCTTTATCTGGCTCGAAGTGACGCGATGAGAGGAGGTTGAAATAGCTAGGGATGAAAACTAGGGCCAGAAGCCAGCCGCCCTCAATGATCCGCTCGCACCAGGCGGCGATCGTGGTCTGTCGTTGCAACCGGGTTGCCTCCTCAGAAAATAAAACGTAAAAACGTAAAACGTACTGCGTGATCTGCAGAGTACTTATGTTTCACGTTTTACGTTTTACAATGTCGAAGATTCAGATTATGGATCGGCAAGGACTGTTTCTTGCACGTCCGGCCTAGACTGAACCTTAAATGCTGCGGCGCGTTCGATCATTTCATGGGCGCTACGGCGACTATGGTCGCTAATCGGCGTGCCGTCCAACATCGCCGCCAACTCGTCGATACGCTGCTCATCGGACAAGCGCGCGACAATCGTACGAGTGCGATCGACGCTGAACGATTTGGCGATCGCGTAGTGTACGTCGCCAAATGAGGCAACTTGGGGCAGATGGGTAATACAGATAACCTGGTGCCGATCGCTGATACCCCACAACTTCTCGCCGACGACATGGCCGGCGCGCCCGCCTACACCCACATCCACTTCGTCAAATACCAGCGTTGGCACGTCGTCGACGCGTGAGAGGATCGACTTGAGTGCCAGCAGCAACCGCGCGCTCTCGCCACCCGACGCAATGCGCGCCAATGGCTTGAGGGGCTCGCCAGGGTTGGAGGAGAGAAGAAACTCGATCTTATCGATACCTGTCTTGTCGAAGGCATACCTTCCCGAATTGGAATGTGAGAATTGAGAATCAAGAACGGTTTCACTTGAGTTGCCATTCTCAATTTTCAATTCTGAATTCGCAATCTCAGCGGGCACGCCATTCGGATCTTCCTGATGCTCCAGCGCGACAAAAAAACGCACATGTGGCATGGCTAAGTCGCGCATCGCACCTTGCACTCCGGCTGCCAGGCGGTCGCCCGTTTGGCGGCGGCGGCGCGATAACTCGGCGGCCAGCTTGCCGATCTCACCGCGCAAACGCGCCTCCTGTTGCTCGAGTTCCGCTAGATGTTCGGCGCTATGTGTCAGCCGCTCGATCTCGGTCTCGGCCGAGGCGGCGCGCTCTAAGATCTGCTCGATGCTGCCATGGTATTTGCGTTGCATCTCGCGCAGCAGCGTGAGCCGGTCTTCAATTGCATCCAAGCGCGCAGCGTCGAATTCCATTGCGTCGCGGTAGGCGCGCACATTCGCAGAAAGATCTTCGATCGTATACAATAACTCGCTGGCCTGCTCAGCCGCGCGCGCGACGCTAGGATCGAGCTTCGCCAGCTCGGCCAGTGAGTCGCTGACGGTCGCCAGCGATTCGACAATCGGCTTGATTGGATGCCGACCGCTCTCGTCGCCGGCATACAGGAGCGCGTAGGCCGATGTGACCAGATCGGTGATCCGCGCGCCATTTTGCACCAGTGTGCGCTCTTGCAATAGCTCCGTTTCTTCGCCCGGATGCAGCTTGGCCTGCCCCACATCTTCGAGCAGATAGCGAAGCTCTTCGATCCGCTCGGCGCGGCGGGCGGCCGCCTTCTGCAGCGCATGCAGCTCATCGCGCACGCGGCGCAGTTCGCCAACCTTCTCGGCGACTTCGGCGCGTAGCTGTAGGAGTCCGCCGTAGCGATCGATCATCTCGCCATGGGTGCGCGTATTAAAGAGCGATAGGCCCTCGTGCTGCCCGTGAATATCAACCAGCCGGCCGCCAACCTCACGTAACGTGGCAAGGTTCACCGCTCGCCCGTTGATCCGCGCGACGCTGCGACCGCTCTCTGAGCTCACCTCGCGCGAGAGAATGATCTGCTCATCCTCTTCGTCCCACAATCCATACTCGGTTAACACCGGTATCAGATCGACTCGATCGGCGACGCTAAAGACACCCTCGACCCGCGCGCGTTCGGCGCCGGCCCGCACAAATGTCGGGTCGGCACGCTCGCCGCGAAGTGTGCCCAAAGCGTCGATAATAATCGATTTACCCGCGCCCGTCTCACCGGTGAGGACGTTGAAGCCCTCGCCCAAGCGCAAGTGCAGCCGATCGATAATTGCGAAATCGCTAATATTGAGTTCGAGTAGCATGCGTACCGTTCAACACTGGCTGTGCCCAATCAAATTATTGCGTGCATTGTACCATAATGGTAGGGGTGTGGCAATGAAGGTTCGGTGAGAAAGAGCAGTTTCAAGGCATTGGGATGAGGAAAGAAAACAAATGTTCGCCCAGATCATTACTGCAGCAATCGCGCCGACTTATGCGCCGAGGTAGGCTTTGGGCCACTGCTGTGATGATCCGTTTCTCCCTGATGACTTTGCCGCCATACATAAATAAGGCGCTGCAGCGCAGTGATGTGTGTCAGAATCGCTAAGGTCCAGAGCATAATAGAAGTCCATCCCGAAAGCAGACCAAGAACTACGAGGATGATACGCTGGGGTCTTTCCAACAATCCGACTTTACAATCGAAACCCAACGCCTCTGCACGAGCGCGGATATAGCTAATAAGGAACGAACCGACTACACTTGTATAAATGAGCGTTATTTCATTAGAAGGATGTGATGTCCGCTGATAGTATAATAGCAGCCCAAAAAACATAAAGGCCTCAGAATATCGATCGAGGGTCGAGTCGAGAAAGGCCCCAAATCGGCTAGTTTCGTTTTTCACTCGTGCAACTGCCCCATCTAGCATATCAAAAACGCTAGCACCTAGTATCAGACAGCCTGCCCAGAAAAAAGCACCGGACGCAAGTAAATAGATCGAGCCAAGGATCATTACCGAACCGAGAACTGTCAGCAAGTTAGCCGATAGTGAAGTATGTGCCAAAGTTCTGGTAACAATTATATCCGTGCAAAGACGAATTTTAGTATCAAATCGTTCTGGAAACATATACTAATCCTCCTCAACGGGTAGATCAGCGAAACCCATAATGGAATAGTAATGATCCATGCCTTAAGCCGAATTGATCAACTCAAAAAACTCCTGGAGCTTTTCTTCAGTATGAAAGATAATTGTAACCCGCACATCCTTCTCGGTTCGCGATACGTTCACCGGCGTGGCAAGAATGCGCTCGAACTCGCGCCTAATGTCTTGATCCTCGGCTACTAGGGCATTACTTTTTCTCGAGCTTGGCTGTGCTGCCGGCGTAGCGCGCCGCGCCGAGCCAGCGCGATTAGTTCTCTGTGCGTGCAGCATCGCCAACGCCTGATCGATATCATCGCCATGCGCATGTACCAGATCACCGAGCCGTTCGACATCGCGTACGCTCAGTTCGTCAGCAATGATTACTTCCAGAGCTTTCTGCTGTTGTTCAGCGGTCTTGAGCTTCAGCAGCGCCCGACCATGGCCGGCGCTAATTTGGTTCTTCAACAGCGCCTGCTGGGCCTCGGGCGCTAAGTTCAACAGGCGCCGCGTATTCGCGATCGACTCGCGGCTATTCTTCCCCAATCGGCGCGCAATCATATCATCGCTGAGGCCAAACTCGTCTTTGAGAGATTGATAGGCGTGGGCTTCTTCCAAGGCGTTCAGGTCAGCACGCTGAACATTCTCGATCAGCGCTAGTTCCAACAGCTGCTGCGGCGTGCTTTCACGCACTATCACCGGCACCATCGCCAGCCCAGCCCGCTGCGCAGCCCGCCAGCGACGCTCGCCCGCAATCAGCTCATAGCTATCTTCATCGCGCTTACTAACAATCAGCGGCTGGATAACTCCATGTTCGCGAATCGAGGCCGCCAGCTCGTCCAGCGCGGCGTCGTCGAAATAAGTACGTGGTTGGCGCGGATTCTGCCGGATACTTTCGGTCGCGATCTCACGTACACCGCTGGGCTCATTCACCGGCAACAGCGCACCCAATCCACGACCAGTTCCTAACCCGCCGATTTTCCGTTTACTCATATACCGAACCCCTTAACCCACGCGACGAATGACTTCATCGGCCAGCAACTTATACGCTTGTGCGGCGCGATTCTGTGGATCATATTCAAACAGCAGCTGGCCGTAACTTGGCGCCTCGCTTACGCGCACACTTCGCGGAATCAGTGTGTTAAAAATGCGGTGCGGAAAATAGCGACGAACCTCCTCGACAACTTGTTGTGCCAGATTGGTTCGTCCATCATACATGGTCATTACAACACCCAGGATTGCCAGCCGGGGATTGAGTTGCTGTTGAACCAGATCGATCGTGCCCTTGAGCTGAGCTAGGCCTTCCAGCGCTAGATATTCACACTGTAGTGGAATAAGCACGCTACCAGCCGCGCAAAGCGCATTCAGTGTCAGGAGACCCAGGGATGGTGGGCAATCGATGAAGATTCGATCATAGGTGCCTTGTACTTCTTTTAATACACTGGCGAGCCGCCACTCCCGGTTTTCAACTGTCGCCAACTCAACCATAGCGCCGGCAAGATGTTCGCTGGCCGGCATCAAATCGTAATTACTCCGACCAGTTGGCACGATTGCTTCGCGAACTTCGGCGCTATCCATGAGCACATCGTAGGTTGTGAGCGCTAAATTGCGCTTATCAACTCCCAAGCTGGTTGTGGCATTACCCTGTGGATCGCAATCGATCAATAGTATCCGTGCACCACGGCTGGCCAACTCACCGGCCAAATTGACGGTTGTGGTCGTCTTACCAACTCCGCCTTTCTGATTCGCCACGGCAATTATGCTCTCGCGCGAGGCACGTTCAGCCTGTTTCACGTGTTACACCACCTAGCTCTGCGAACTGTTTCACGTGTTACACTCTTATAACAGCTCAGTTATTGTGTTACATAGTTATTGATCGGCGCAATATTTGAGCCAACACATTACCGAATGTTCGCTCGCGCTCGACACAACACCTTACATACTACCTGTATAAGGGGAAACTTGCGCTTCTATCATTTGCGCAGTTCATTGTAGCATGAGCAACTCATTCTCGCCAGCAATCGACGGGGGGTTAGTCGCGATTCCTTCTAGATTTATGCGTTGCAAGATCGTTCCTATCACACTTTACTAGCTGGTGCATTAGCAACCACCCTTTGCGGAATAGACCGCGGATCGGCCGGATGATGCGGATGCCCGCGGATAGCTTCAGAAAGTCATCCGCGTTGATCCGCCCGCTCCGTGGCACCCGCGGCCCATTCCCGCATGCCTCACTTGAGATCGCACTAGGTCAATAAAACAGGCGCTCATCTATGGCACAGATGAGCGCCCACATATATTATGTGCTTAATTGAACGAAAAATACTGCTATGGCAGAAACTTCAGAGGGTTAACCGCCTTGCCATTCACTTTAATCGTAAAGTGCAAGTGCACACCCGTAGAATACCCTCCACCACTGCGATCAAAGGTGCTTCCCATATAACCAATAATCTCGCCGATTTCAATTGCAGTACCCGCTTTCACTGGTGGCTTCTTAATCAGGTGACCGTAGATTGTCATAACGCCATCGCCATGATCGATTTTTACACAATAGCCGAAACCGCTGCACCAACCAGCTTCGATCACGCGGCCACTACGCGCCGCATAAATTTTCGTCCACGCGGCATTAGCGATATCTAGCCCATCGTGAAAGCCGCGAAATGGCGCCGACCGCCAGCCGAATTGCGAAGTAATTTCGCCATGCGTCGGCCAAACCCACCGTACCGGCGGCGGTGGGAAATCATTCGTCTCTGCTAATCCGGCAATTGACGCGTCGCTCAGACCTAGCATGTCCGCGCGCACCCAACCCAATTGATCTGCGCCATTCTCAACCTCAACCCATTTATCGTGGCGGGCAATCAGCCTCAAGCGGCGTCCAGCGTCGAGTGTGCCGAGCGTTGGATAGTCGCGACTGGGCCCCGAGCGAATATTTGTTTCAGACTCACGAACCATCCCCGCCGCCACGGCTCGCAGATCATTTATCCCCTGCTCGCCGCCGAACTTTGACACAATCTCCTCAGGATATGGCAGCGTCCCACCAGGTATAAAAATCTCGCGCCCAACCGGCAGCGGTTGCGCTGAATGAATGTTGTTCGCTTTGAATAATTCAATTGCCTGCGGCCGCACATGGAACTGGTCAGCTATGGAAGCAAGTGTTTCGCCCTCTTGAATAATATGTGGCGCACCGTTGAGCCGGGGGATGCGCAGCTCTTGCCCCGCAGCAAAAACATTGCCCGAGCCCAGATCATTGGCCCAGAACAGGGCGGCAATGCTTACATTATATTGGGCCGCAACCTGCCCAAGCGTCTCGCCTTCAACCAGTGTGTGGCTCTCAATAAATGCCGGTAACGACTGCAGATCGGATATTCGAGTGGCCGGCTGTTCGATACCTGCAGCGTCGGCATGTGAGAGAGGGGTAATCGCCCGCAGTATCTGAAAATCGCCCCCACTGCGATCGCGATGTAAATCGGCGGCCAACGTTGCTGGTACGGTGATTCGTGTTGATATCGATGGGCGCAATGCGCCACTCGCGACTACTAATACAATCGCGAGTGTCACTAAATGAGAGGCCGATCGAAGCGACATGCGCCGAATCTGTGGATGCGGCACGCCGACGATCTGCCAAAATCTACGCGTAGACGATCGCTCGGGTTTGGCGATTGATACACTGTGCAGTGCTGCGCGCGCGCTGCGTGCGGCTTTATCAGCATATCCCGTACGTGGGATCAGTGCAAACAGAATATGTGCCCACCAATCTGCCCAAGCATGCGCGGCTTGACCAGAAGACAAAGCACTTATGGGGTAATCCGAAAGCTTGACGGATCGCGAGCGCTGGCGGGAACGTGCACGCCGCACTCGTACTACCCAGGCTGGTTGAGCCATACGGTCGCTCTCTAATGCCGTCAACGCCGCTCAATGGAGCCTAGCCGGTCGACAGCGTCATTTCAAGAGTCGTTTGGCAAAGAACATTGCCGGCGCCATGGCCAGCTCAGATATCTAGTTTACCGTAGCGGCAAAGATAATACGGAGCGCACATTTTGTCAAACAAATTTATCCGTAACCTTGACGTAACCTTCTGCGACGTGTTACTATATCGTATCATGGTACGGTCGTCCGGACACCATCCCCATCATAGGGAAACGCATTGGCTCTCACCAGCGCGCTTCCCACGGAAAGGCCGATAGATGATCCGTGTAACTGTTGACAGCATCCGCGTGAGCCTGCTGACGCAGCACCGTGTTGTTGTTTTGCGCGAAACCGAAAGTCGCCGCTATCTTCCGATCTGGATCGGCGCATTCGAGGCCGATGCAATCGCGCTCGCACTCCAAGGTCATGAGCCGCAACGGCCAATGACCCATGATCTCTTGAAAACAGTCTTCGGCGAGCTTGGCGCCGCGATTAGTTATATTCTGATCAACGACATCCACGATAGTACTTTCTACGCCCGAGTTGTCGTTGAGCAGGGCAGCCATACGCTCGAAATTGATGCACGGCCCAGCGACGCAATCGCCCTAGCGGTACGTTCCGATGTACCGATCTATGTCGAGCAGCATGTGCTCGACCATGCGGGCGTACCGCTCGACGAAGAGGAGACCGCAGCTGAGGAAGAACCCGCGCCTTCGGAGGAGCCCGAGAGAGAATCGAATGATGAAGGGCTAACGCTCTTCCGCGATTTTATCAATACTCTCGATCTCGATAACGACGAAAGCGGCAAAGACAAAAAGTAACCGCGAGTCATCTAGTAGCATTCGCACATTGCGCGATCGGCAAAACAGCGCGAGCCGCGACATCCCATTCCATACTGCCGGGTGGATCGCTTCGCGTTGTTTTATATGCTTCACACATCGCTCCTATTCAGCATCCAAATTTTACGGAATCTCCCCGCGCTCAACATAAGGATGTGGATAAGTGGCGATCTTATGTGGATAACTTCATGTGATTGTGGATAATTCAAGGGGATAAGCCGCGGGAAACATGTGCAGAAAACTTCATTCTCAGCGTGAATTATACTGAGCTCGCGATAGCTTTGTGGACAAGTTACGCGTGCATCTGCGGGAAACATGTGTACAACTACGGTTCTATGAGCGATCATCACCTGGAATGAGGAATTTGTGTATAGATGTCCACAAATGATTCAAGGCTCATTCCATAATCCCAATGCGGTATAATGGTGTTTTCCACTAATCCACATACCCTACTATAACAACGGTTTCTCTTACTTCCGTATAAACATGATCATGGAATCCCCAGAACTAATGAGAAAGTTGACATATCGCGCACGATCGCTATAATGACATCGGCGCCGAAGAACGGCAGATACTTGCTTAACCCCGCCAGGGCCGAAAGGCAGCAACGGTCGGTGAGTTCCTCTGGGTGTTCTGAGGTGCCTTCTTTTTGCCAGAACAATAGCCGGTATGTTTACACCGGCTATTTCTATTATCTAGATCTATTGCCCCAAACTTACCAACGCGCGATAGCTATCAATCGCGCGCCGGCCTAGCTCGCGAATATCTTCGGCAATTTGCGGCTCGCCCAGCTCTTCCCATGTAAACCACCGCGCCGCCTGCGCCTCACGCTCGGAATGGCTCATATTCCCGCCGCGAACTCGCGCAAAATAGATCAGGTCGATGTGCTGGTGCTGCGGACCGATATTTTCCAGCAGGATGCAATATGGCTGTGGTAATATACGGATATTCCCAATCGGGCGTCCCTGATCTAATAGCTCAACATCCAAACCAGATTCCTCGCGAACCTCGCGTAGCGCAGCTTGATCTGGTAGTTCATTCGGATCAATATGCCCGCCGGGAGGTACCCAGATTCCTAGCTTGCGATGCAACAACAGCAATGTTCGATTTTCATGAACTACAAATGTCGTAGCCGTGAAATCTCGAGTGATTGCCGAGGTGGCCGAGTTGAAGTGATCCATAATCATTCTGAAATGTAACTTTTCTGTATAGATTATAGCATTATGAACGCTTATTAGATATGCTATACTAGCTTAACCATGAGCGTGTGGACACAATTAGTATTTCCGTCCACTAAAACAAAACACTCTATATCCATGGAATTTGTGACACGGCATTGGCATCCAACATGCCTATACGGTGATAGGACTTGCGTTTATAGACGGACAAACGGCAGATGCGTATAATCTTGATGGCATTACGCTGCGCGCTTTTGCCGTTTGGCTGCCTTTGTCACTTGCGTTGTATTCTTACGTCGCTGTAAGTCTTTTAGGAGGTCATATTTGGAAAGCCTCCGTATTCCAATTCTCAAGATTGGAAACGTTCTCATCGCATCCATCCAGACGACACTGCACGACTCGTCGGCGGTTCAGTTTAAGGATGATCTGCTTCAGCGCATTTTCGAAACGCGCGCGCGCGGCTTGATTGTCGATCTTACAGCTGTAGAAGTCGTTGATAGCTTTATCGGTCGCCTGATCAGCGATATCGCCTCGATGGCGGGCTTGATGGGTACCCGGGTGGTGATTACTGGTCTGCAGCCGGCCGTAGCGATTACGCTGGTTGAGTTGGGGCTGGAATTACCGCAGGTGCTTACCGCCCTCAATCTCGAAAAAGGTCTGGCCGCCCTCCAGCGCCAGATCCAGGAGAGTGGCGATGGCGCAAGGTAAGGCAGCTGCTATTCGCAGCGACCTTGATATTGTCATTGCCCGTACGCTCGCCCGCGATACCGCGAAAAATATGGGCTTTGGCGCTATTGATCAAGCTCGCATTGCGACGGCGGTCAGTGAGCTCGCACGCAATATTTTTCTCTACGCCGGCGCCGGCACGGTGTCGGTGCGCGAGATCGAGCGCGCTGGCCGCAAGGGTATTGAGATTATTTGTGAGGACCAAGGGCCTGGTATTGCGAATATCGATACCGTAATGCAGGATGGATACAGTACCTCGCGCGGTATGGGTATGGGTCTTCCTGGCGCAAAACGCCTCATGGACGAGTTTGATATTCGTTCGCAGGAAGGCGTCGGCACCACGATCACCTGCCGGAAATGGCGCATGTAGCATAAGGATGTGCTACGGCTAGCCGGCCAATCTGACTCTAGCAAAAATTTGCACTATCAAGCTAGCCCGGCTTAGTGCTCTGCGCCGCCCAAGTATCTTGGGCGGTTGTCTTTTGCTTCGGATATTCCGAGCGCAAGCCAGAGACTCGCCCGCGACGCTGGTCGAAGGCCTGCGATCAACGCGATGGTGTCTGGCTAAAACATTCGGAATCGTTTGGTTGAGCTATTCTAGTGGGTGGGGTCGATCACACCTTGGTTTGGAAGCGCACCGGTAGTTAGTCGCTTAATGTGGGTGAGAAACTCGGTGATATCAAAAGGCTTAGGCAGGTGATCGTCGGCGCCGGCTTCGATGCTGCGTTGGATATCGGCACGCTCCGCGCGCACGGTTAGCAGCATAATTGGTACCTCACGTCGCGCTTTGATCCGCCGGCAAACTTCCCAGCCGTCAAGCGTTGGAAGATTTACATCGAGCACAACTAAATCTGGGTGGCTGGTCGACTCTTGCTGGAGCGCCTCGAGCCCATCGCGCGCGATCAAGACTTCGTGACCGTACGTTTGAAGCACGCGTTGGACTAAATCGAGAATATCACGATTGTCATCGACTACAAGGATGCGCATATATTCTCCTAATATAGCTAGTAGCTGAAAGAGATATTTGCTCGATTGCGCCACAGAAGTAGATTATAAGCTGCTCTGCGATTCAGGTCAATCCATGCTCGCGGCATAACGCTCGCAGTCGTTGTCTTCGTGATACTATCGTAATCAGGGTGGCAGGGCAGGAGTATATCTGGAGAGAACCAAGCGCCCGCGCCCACACGATCCCAGTGCGAGTAGCTAGATGCCCTATCCCCAACTGCGAACGACTTTGCCGCCGGGTTGGTTCTGGACAGCGCAGCGCAAACAAACTACAATAACACTGCAACTATGCGCGCACTCTGGTCGTCGTACAGGCTAAGAATGATGCGGGTTGTCGCCACTTGGCGGCCCTGCAAGGGAGTTGAATGGTGGCTGAGCCATCTGCAGATATGATCCGGCGGGCACAGGCGGGTGAGGGCGAGGCGCTGACTCAGCTGATCGTGAGCCAGCAGCACTATGTCTACAGCATCGCGATGAGTGTGCTCAAAAATCCCGACGATGCGGCTGATCTGACGCAGGATGCCTTCATCCGGCTGGTACGAGCACTGCCTCAGTATACCGGCGAGAGCCGCTTTACGACTTGGCTGTATCGTCTAGTCGTAAATCTAGGGCGCGACGAACTGCGCCGGCGTGGCCGCCAAGTGCCGATTGCGCCGCCAAGCGACGAGCCCGAAGAGCAAGATCCAATCGCTAGTGTGGCCGACGACGATCGCTGGGCCGACCCAGAGCAGGCGCTCGACTCGCAAGAACTACGGAGTGAAGTGCGCCGCGCGCTAGCGCAGCTCGACGAGCATCATCGGCTGGTGCTGACGCTCTACTACTTCGATGACATGAAATATACCGATATCGCTGAGGTGCTCGACATGCCGCTCAATACGGTCAAAAGCCATATTCGGCGTGGAAAAGAGCGCTTGGCCGCGCTGCTCAGCACCCAAACACAACCACCGGCCGCTGCCCGTGCCGTCGCTCAACAGCCAAAAGTCGACCAACAGCAACAGCGGCTGATCAACCCATTCGCGCAATTATCAATGCAATTTGGAAGGAGGTGAGCGCAATGATGACATGTAACAATGTTCGCGAGATGCTCGCGCTTCAGCCATTGATCGAGGATCCTGCGATCGAGATGCATCTCGATCAATGCGATGCGTGCACAAAATATCGCCGACAGCACCAGGCGCTTGATGTGATGCTACGCGCTGAGCTTCATTGGGAAGCGCCGGCCGCCCTCACCCAGCGGCTATTGGCGTTGGTCGCCGTGCCGGCCAAGGAATCACAGCTACCGATTGCCTCGCCGCGGCCGTTGATGCAGCCGCGCGCGCCGATCGCGCCGATGCGCCCGCAGGCCTGGTTTGTGACCTCGGTATACGTGCTTACAATGGTGATCGTTGCGCTATCCCTGCTGGTGGCCTGGCAGGTGATTGGCTCGCTCACGTCGCAGATCGAGGTTGGCGCGCTGCTGACACAGCTGCTGGCGCTGCCGGCGCAGGGCCTGGCCTACACCAGAAGCTGCCCGAATCGCGCCTCGCGATCGATTTCTTCCTGCGCGTGCGCGTGCAACTGCTTTGGCTGCTGCTCGTTGCGGTGCTCTGGGCCGTGCTCGATAAGGTCGATCTCCAGATCAGCTTCCGTGGGCGGCAGATCTCGCTATAGGAGCCAACATAGAGGCAGTTTGAACGCCCGTTGCGCGAGAGGCTCGCGCAACGGGCGTGTTCGTTGCCTGGAGTAAATCTATCCAATTCGGGCAGCTCTCGGCACCTTTGCGGCTGTACGAGAAGCTCAGCGGTGATCTGCCTTCTTAGCGCTTGACGTTGAATGCCTCTTTACCGGCGTATTTGGCGATCTCGCCAAGTTCCTCTTCGATTCGCAGCAGCTGATTGTATTTCGCCACCCGGTCGGTGCGCGCCGGCGCGCCAGTCTTGATCTGGCCGGCGTTGGTGGCTACCACCAGGTCGGCGATCGTCACGTCTTCGGTTTCGCCCGAGCGGTGTGAGA